>Ga0114931_10002860_pt1 | contig 21967 bp, 24 predicted proteins | sample 2SBtaG_FD_89579 | JGI IMG/M metagenome (GOLD analysis project Ga0114931, IMG submission 89579) | Deep subsurface microbial communities from Kolumbo volcano to uncover new lineages of life (NeLLi) - 2SBTROV14_V59a metaG | ecosystem: Environmental > Aquatic > Marine > Volcanic | place: Kolumbo... | reverse complement strand
GTCAGGAGTGGGGTGACAGCCTTCAGGGATTCAAATCGCGCTGAGCGATTTGAAGGGGTGGACCTGGATTGCCTCGATGCAATTCAGGGTAATTTCGAAACTTGTCCCCTTTACCCCTAAGGCAAAGTAATGAAAGCTTTTTAGCTTTCAGAATCTCAATATTTTAAGGTATTTTGGCGGTTCAAAGGGTAGGGTTTTCTGCCCTTGACAGCCTTTTTGCCATACGCTATTATTGAATCTCAGCATATTTCTTAAAAAAGAGCTTATAGGAGCCTAAAACCAAACTCTCCATTCGAAATTTTTGAGAAGGAAAAGTGGTGGCATCGAAAAAGACTTTCGGTCTCACCATTTTTTCTACTCAAAAAACAGTAGGGAAAAAGCACTTTGACACAAACATATGTAACAAGAGCCATGTCATTTCTTCCCGAAATGATCATGGCATACGTCAATTTTTTGAGCTAGACATACTTGTCTTTCTACAGATAAGAGTTTGATCATGGCTCAGGATGAACGCTGGCGGCGTGCCTAAGGCATGCAAGTCGAACGCGTGTAGCAATACACGAGTGGCAAACGGGTGCGTAACACATTGGCAACCTACCCCAAAGCTCGGGACAACAAATCGAAAGATTTGCTAATCCCGGATGTGCCCAGAGTCCGCATGGATTCTGTGTAAAGATTTATCACTTTGGGAGGGGCCTATGGTCTATCAGCTTGTTGGTGAGGTAAAGGCCCACCAAGGCGACGACGGATAGCGGGTGTGAGAGCACGACCCGCCTCACTGGAACTGAGACACTGTCCAGACTCCTACGGGAGGCTGCAGTCAGGAATCTTCCCCAATGGACGAAAGTCTGAGGGAGCGACGCCGCGTGCAGGATGAAACTCTTCGGAGCGTAAACTGCTTTTCTGTGGGACGAACTCTGACGGTACCACAGGAATAAGGGGCTGCTAACTTCGTGCCAGCAGCAGCGGTAATACGAGGGCCCCAAGCGTTATCCGGAATTACTGGGCGTAAAAAGTTCACAGGCGGCTTTATAAGTCTTCCGTAAAATTTCACGGCTTAACCGTGAGTCCGCGGGGGAAACTGTAGAGCTTGAGCGCGGGAGAGGCAAACGGAATTACCGGTGTAGTAGTAAAATGCGTTAATATCGGTAGGAACACCAATTGCGAAGGCAGTTTGCTGGAACGCATGCTGACGCTATATGAACGAAAGCGTGGGGAGCGAAACGGATTAGATACCCGTGTAGTCCACGCCGTAAACGATGGACACTAGACATTGGGAGTCTCGACCCTCTCAGTGTCGTTTACCCAAGCTAACGCGTTAAGTGTCCTGCCTGGGGAGTACGGCCGCAAGGCTAAAACTCAAATGAATTGACGGGAGCCCGCACAAGCGGTGGAGCATGTGGTTTAATTCGACAATAAGCGAGGAACCTTACCAGGGTTTGACATCCTCGGAATTTCTTAGAAATAAGAAAGTGCCTAGCAATAGGAGCCGAGTGACAGGTGCTGCATGGTTGTCGTCAGCTCGTGTCGTGAGACGTTGGGTTAAGTCCCCTCACGAGCGCAACCCTCGTCGTATGTTACCTACTCATACGAGACTGCCGGCTTTAAGCTGGAGGAAGGTGGGGATGACGTCAAATCAGCATGGTCCTCTGACACCCTGGGCTACACACGTGCTACAATGGAAAGAACAATGGGGCGCTAAATCGTAAGATGGAGCAAATCCCATCAAATCTTTTCTCAGTTCGGATTGAGGGCTGCAACTCGCCCTCATGAAGCTGGAATCGCTAGTAACCGCACATCAGCCACGGTGCGGTGAATACGTTCTCGGGCTTTGTACACACCGCCCGTCAAGCCAAGAGAGTCGGGAATACCTGAAGACCCGCAAGGGTTGAAGGTAGGCTCGGCAATAAGGGCTAAGTCGTAACAAGGCATGCGTAGCGGAAGCTGTGCATGGATCACCTCCTTTCTAGGGAGTACCTAGAATAAATGGTCGAGTCTGCGATGTTCGCAGATTCATCCTTCATAACGGATAAAAATTTGATCGACGTATGGACCCTCTTGTTACATATGTTTGTGCCAAAAGATCGGCAGCCGGAAATCACCGGCTGTTTTTTGTCTCCACAAGGCTTGATTTTTTTGCCTGCGTTTTGTAGAGTGAGTGCACGGTACGCTTGAAATATCGGCTGCATTGACGTAAATCCCGTGCGCATTTATTGTTGATAGGTGGTTTGCGGCTTTCATGGGCGATTAGCTCAGTTGGTTAGAGCGCGTCACTGATAATGACGAGGTCCCAGGTTCAATTCCTGGATCGCCCATGAAGGTTGAAAGTACGTTCCCAAGTACCCGGTCGGCTCGTTGGTGGGCGGCTAGCTCAGTTGGTTAGAGCGCCACATTGACATTGTGGAGGTCATAAGTTCGACTCTTATGCCGCCCACCAAGGATGCTGAAACAATATGCCTCGGTAGCTCAGTGGTAGAGCGAAAGCTTGAAGAGCTTTGCGTCGTCAGTTCGATTCTGACCCGAGGCACCATGCCAAACATATGAAACGAAAAGAAGTTGTTCTCCTGATCAGTATTTTCTTGGTCGCATTGTTGCCTCGTCTGTTTGGATTATCGTATGGACTGCCACATCTCTATTTAGAAGACGAGGAATTTTTTGTACAGCCGGCGTTACACGTAGCAGAAGGCCATTTGAATCCCGGATGGTTCGGCGCACCGGGGCAGCCTTTGATTTACGGACTTGCATTTTTGTTCCGCGGCACATCATTTATCGCAAACCTTATACATCATACATCGAACCCAGTAACGATAAATTATCAGCAGTACATCACAACATTTCAAACTGTGGGACGGGCGATTCCTGCATTAGCAGGGGCACTGCTTGCGGTCGTCGTATATTTTATCGGGAAAGAATGGAGCAAACGCGCTGGCGTAATCGCCGGCTTTTTGGTTGCCGGTTCATTTTACTTAGTTGATCATTCTCACATTATTCGGCCGGATATTCTGCAGACGTTGTTTGTCGCTTTCCTGCTGCTGTTTGTTATAAAGATAGTGCATGAGCCAAAAAAATTTTTTTGGTATGTGCTCGCGGCTGTAGCATTCGGGCTGGCAATTACAACCAAATTTCCTTCACTTGTTCTGGGGCTTCCAATGTTGTTCGTCATGTGGAAGCAAAAAAAAGATGGTGTCTGGTATTGGCGGGGATGGAAGTGGGCGCTTGCCATCACGTTGCTCACAGTTCTTGCGAGTGCGCCATTTCTTTTCCTTGACCCGTTGCGCGCCGGAGCAGACATTTTACATGAAGCAGCATCGCAGCACGGCGGTCATGACGGCCTTGGATTTTTTGGCAATTTGTGGTGGTATGTCTCACAAGTGTTGGGCTGGCAGCTCGGAACGTTTTTTTATTTGTCAGCAATAGGCACCTGTGTATTTGGCTGCACAGAAATAGTTCGCAAAGGTTTGTCAGGCAAACGATTGTTGTTTGGAATTCTTTTTTCCTTTTTAGTGGTTTACCTCATTTTCATTTCAGCTCTATCGCTACACTGGGAGCGCTGGATCATTCCCGTCGCAGTACTTCTTATGATTTGCGCTGGCATCGGTTTAGATTATCTCTTTGCCTACACACAAAATCGTAAAAGTATCATTATCGCCATTATTTTTCTTTGTTCTTTTGCTCCTTTATTTCGCACCGCTCGCACTATAGCAAGTTATGCACTTCCGCATACTGAGGAAGCTATGCGAGAATGGATTATGAACAATATTCCAACCACCGCGGTTATAGCTCAAGAACCTCATACGCCCGAACTACCGTCCGATTATTCAACTGAGCGTTTTGCAAACATGACGGTGCATTCATCGGAATGGTTTCAAGAACAGGGGTTCACTTATTACATTATTTCCGGTGGCGTTCACGGGATTATAGAGAAAGAAGCTCTGCACTATGGGGAATGGTCCAACTATGGAAACGCGGTAAAACTGTATGGCAAGCTATTTTCAGAAAGTACGTTGCTTTATGAAGCGCGCGGCCATCCAACGTATGACACGGATGAACTTCTGTATAGAAATGATTTTGCAATACTCAAGACGTTCGATATACAAATGTCAAAAGGTTCGTATCAGCGTCTATACACCTGGCAATCGGTTGACGGGAATTAAATACTCGGTTATGGTGTAACAATCGCATATATCGGGGATTGGCGCAGTTGGCTAGCGCGCCTGCTTTGGGAGCAGGAGGCCGTGAGTTCAAGTCTCACATCCCCGACCATACATATAAATCTTATGCTATGATTGGTATATAAAAAGGGACACATTCGTACCAATTGATAAGTATGCACATGCCGGGTATCTTTTATTGGTATTTCCGGGTTTGTTTTGGTTTGGTAAGCTTCTTGCGGTTTTTGGTGTTCCGGCTATTGAGGATTGGTATAAAATATTTCCTTATTTTGCAGTTGCGTTGCTTACCATTGTAGTGCCGATTGTCATGCTGCTTTTGGGTGCATTTTCTTGTTTGCATCACACCCACACGAAAAGAGAAAACTTGCCTATCAGTCGCTTATCGTGATAAGTATTTTTTATATTTTGTCCATCATCATTCACATGATGGACGGCTCTATTTCTTAAACTGAAAAGCTAGCTTCATGAAGCACCCCGAGAAGATTCCCGGGGCGTTGTGTGTAATTACTTTTCGCTGTGCTTGAAGCCTTTTGGTTTTCTTTCCGCATCCGGCTTTAGATCAGAAACTTCTTTTTGGGGGCGCATATTCCAGCGCCGTCTGCTTGTTTGCGCTATTCGGCATTTTTCCATAATGCGGGCAGCGGTTCGGCCATTAACCATCATTACAAAACCTCATAAGAAAAAGGTGCTATATGTGTTAAGCAAGAATAGCATGATGTTTTTTGTTTGTGAAGGCATACAGGTTGACATCTCGCGTACTTTTGGGTTCATGTATTGCGTACACAACCCACAATGAATCTACACGCGGGATGTGTTTCTATAACGCCTGAAAACGAAAGGAGGTGAAGAACGTGGACGATACAATGAATCCGACATCGGAACAACCGGCAGAAGGTGGTAATGAAGGAGCTGCACAATAAAGTCAATAACTCAAAAAAGAGGCTAAAATGTTTGTCTCTTTTTTGTTATACTGTGATGTATGAATACGAGACGCGATGACAACGAGTTATTGGATCTCATCGATGATCAGGGTAATATCATCGGTCAGGATTATCGAGCTGCTATTTATGATCGAGGCGCGAAAAATTTTCGCACGATTGAATTATTTTTGCGCAACCTAAAAGGCGATATTTTTATAACACGACGCGCAGCCCACAAACGCATTGCACCAGGAAAATATGATAATTGCGGTGAGCACGTGCTTCCAGGCGAATCAGATATTGCCGCTGCTCGCCGTGGTGTGCAAGAGGAGTATGGCCTGGACCTCCCATTACAGGTATTTCAATTTTTAGGGTATGCAACTCCCGCTGAAGGCATGTGGGGATATGCCAGCGTGTATGTGGTTGAAGCCGATGATGAACCGCAGATTTCATGTGAGCACGAATGGGGCAAGTGGCTTTCCCCATTTGACATAATGCACATCTTGCGTAAAAATCCACGTCAGTTCCGGGGGAACGTGCAGATACTCCTAGGCAAGCACGCCCGAGAGCTATTTCCACAATTTGCGGGTATAGTATAAAGGCTATTATGCCACCCTTCCAAGGTGGAGATACGGGTTCGATTCCCGTTATCCGCTCCAAAGGATTGGTGCTCATCACATGAGTGGAAGTCCTTTGGATTTGTCAGGGACGGGAATCGAAGGGTACTTTTAAAATCTAAACTGCTTTAGATTTTAAAAGACCCAGGCTGTGAAGGAGGAGCGATGCTTATGCCGAAGGCATTGCAGAAGCTCTGGGTGAGCAGGATTCCCGTTACCCGCCCCATCACTCGAATGTGATATACTACCAACATAATTGGTAATGATTTGTATATGGCAAAAAAGAAAATTTTGATTGCTTAGGATGAGAAACCGTTAGCAAATGCATTAAAATACAAACTTGAAAATGCCGGATATGCAATTACGGTCTCAGGCGATGGCGAAGATGCTCTTGAAGCGCTCAAACGGAATACATTTGACCTCATGCTTTTGGACCTCGTAATGTCAAAACTCGATGGATTTGGCGTACTTGAGGAATGCAATTTTGGATTGAGGAGGTAATAGCAAAAGTAAAAGAACGATTACAATAAGAATACATATATGAAAGATGGATGTGGATGCAGCGAAGATTGCAGCTGCAATAAATAAAAGGAAGCCCGCGAAATGCGGGCTTTTTTATTCTGACAAAAACCGAGAAGCTTGATATACTTTATGTCATAAGATAGTTCAGGAAGGATTCTTATGGATAACTCAATTCAAAGTTGGATTACGCAAGCGCGAGCGAGTGGTTTATCTGACAATGAGATTCGCTCTCAGTTAAAGGCAAGCGGTTGGCAAGACTTACAAATTGACGCATATTTGGGCGGTAGGAATCCAGTAGCTGAATCAACGTTAGCGGGTGTGCCCCAACAAGCACTGACGACCTCGGGTGAAGCGGTTGGAGAGAGTATTTTTAGGCGCGCACTGCAAGCAACAAAGCAAGCATTTTTACAATACCTTGTCATTGGCGTGCTTGGCGCAATTTTTGCAGTTGTGGTGGGCTATGCCGCTATTGCATTAGTCATTAGTTCTGGTTCTTCTGTTATTGGGTACGTTGTAGGGATTTTTCTCACCACGCTTGTGATGGTATTTGTGTTTCTTATTATACAATATTCAGCCGTGGTAATTATTTCTTATAAAACAACAAGCATTGGGCAGGCAATAAGCCTTACAATAAAGAAAATAATTCCATATACTTTGGCGGGTGTTATTGCATATTTTGTTATTGTTGGCGGGTCATTTTTATTCTTTATTCCTGGGATACTCATGGCACTCGCATTTACGTTTTTACCGTTTGTGGTTGCGTATGAAAATTTATCGGGTTTTGCTGCATTAAAACGGTGTTATGCTATTGCGAAAGGCCATCGTGGACAGATATTAGGGGCATTATTAGTATTATTCTTTGTGTATCTTGGGATATTTATTCTACTCTTTTTACTTTTTGGTGGGGTTACTGTAGGAGCTGGGATGGCAGATTCTGATGCAGGACGATTTATTGGTTCTGCTGGATCAATTTTAACCCTTGTTGTTTTGGGAATTTTCTACATTTTTTGGCCCCTTTTTCAAACATCGTATATTTATGTTCTGTATACAGATATCGCAGCACATCAACAAATAGCAGATGTAGAAACTGAAAACAGAGGAAAAAAATTAATGATTGGGTACATTGTTGTCTTCTTTCTGTTTATAATATTTAGTTTTGGATTAAGAAGTTTTTCGCCAAGCACCTAAATTCTAAAACAGATGATTTTCAGCGCGTGACAGCTGCCAAATAGCCTATCCCAAGAGGAGGATAAGGCGTCTTTGGCGAATTTATACGGAATGGGGGTTGAAAAACAAATGTCGCCTTCATTTTGGCCTCCTTTCTGGGATTGAGTTTTGAAAAAATTAGTGAATTGATTGATTTATAGTATAAATATTGCATAATACAATAGTGCAAACATAATAATACTCCTTGGTTTCGGTTCAAGTCGGCCTATTTACATGGTATTGATTTTATTTTCTAATCATGCTATAAGGGTTTATGAGTACGCTGATCTTTGACAACCAAAAAAAGGAGGTAAAAACTATGATAACGACTCGAAAATTCCAGTGTACCAAAGAAAACTTCACCTGCGAACGGTGTGGATTCTTTGTACGCGGAAGCGGTTACACGAACCACTGTCCGCAGTGTTTGTGGAGCAAGCATGTTGACGTGAACCCCGGCGACCGTCAGGCGACATGTCAAGGGCTCATGGAACCCGTGAGCGTGGAGCTCAAGGGCGGAGAATACATCATTCTCCATCGTTGTGTCTCGTGCGGTTTCGAGAAACGGAACAAAGCGGCGAAGGACGACAACTTTGACGCAATTCTCCAACTCTCAAGCCGTCCAATCAAACGGTAGCAATACCAGAAAGGAGTGAGTGTAATGAAGGTGAAGTCCAGTTCCGGCACGCCGTTGCCGCTGGTTCAGCCTGATTGGTCGCCGATCGCAACGGTACGATGTGATTACCGGTCGGCTAGACGACGCGAAGACGGCAAGTACGTCGAGCATGATACGATTCCTCATCTCTGTCACATCGAGATGACGTACGCGTGCAATGAGAAGTGTATCTTCTGCTACAACCCCGAGCGGGCGAAGCTCGGCGATCTTTCTGCGATTGACCGGCTCGTCCGTTCGATCGCAGAAAGTCAGATTCCCCACGTGTACCTGATCGGCGGTGAGCCGAGCTTGTTGCCCGTGGAGAAGCTCAACGAGTACATCGAGTTGCTTTCCGAGCACTCGTCGGTGACTATTGTCACGAACGGTCTCCGACGGCTCAAGGGTATCTCGGACAAGCTCGCCTGCTTCGGGGTTCCGATCCACGGCGCGAATGCCGAGACTCACGAGTTCCTGAACCAGTCCAAGGGGAGTTTCGAGAAGACTCTAGAGACTATCAGGCACTATGTGAGCGAAGGCCACGATGTGCGCTGCATTCCGGTTCTCACAGGATACAACTACGACCAGATGTACGACATCATCGGCATTGCGGCGAGCCTCGGCATGGAATCCATCTATGTCGATCGCTATGAAGACGGCGGCATCGGCGCGGTTAACTCCTGTGACCACCGACTGAAGCTGACGCGCGAGCAGTTCCGCGTCGCCGTGGGACAGATTATCCAAGCTAAGCGCGACTTCACGGTCTTCGGAGGGCGGGTCGGATTCGGCACCGCCATTCCGTACTGCTTGGACGAGCGGATGATCACCGAGGGCATCATCTCAAACTGCGGGGTTGGCACGTATTTCTGCGCTATCAACCCCAAGGGCGAATTCCGGATGTGTAATCAGTCGCAACTCGTTTTCGGCAACCTGTCGGATGAGCCGATTGAAGCGATCTGGAGCAAGCCCTTGCTCGACATTTTCCGCGATCTATCGTGGGTCGGCGAGCCGTGCAAGTCGTGCGAACTTCTGCTCGACTGTACTGGTGGTTGCAAGGTCGATACTAACTGTTCCAATAAGTTCTGCATCGACTACGCAGTCCGTGGGTTTTCCAAGCCCGTCGCCGAACTGATGGCGAAGGTGGAGCATCGCAGACCGACCGATATATATCCGGAGAACTACCGGATTTTCCGACCGAATCGGTACATGAAGCTTACCACGAAGTACCCGGAGAAGTTCCTGGTAACCCGCTACCAGACGGTCAAGCTCGACGCGATGGCGCTCGAGATGGCGCAAGCCATCAAGGGCGAAGCTATTGTCAGCGAGCACGAACTCGTCGCCAGATTTATCAAGCGAGTCGAGTGGCGGGAAATCCGGCTCTTCGTGAGCAAGATGCTTCAGGTGGACGCGCTCGATCTCATCGGGGAGGTGCATCATGCCGCTCCGTGAAATTCACTGGGAGGTCACTAACAAGTGTAACCTCCGGTGCAAACACTGTCTGCCGATGTCCGGTCCTCCGCGGCCGGACGAACTCACAACCGAAGAAGCAATGGCGGCTTTGGATTCATTCAAGGAGGCCGGAGCTTCAAAGGTCTTCTTCGCGGGTGGCGAGCCGTTCAGTCGCAGTGACTTTATGGATTTGCTTGAGCGGACGGTGGTGTTGGGGATGCGGGCATCCGTTATCACTAACGCTACCTATCTTCGGGGAAAAACCCTCGGGCTACTCAAGCGGCTGGAAGTCAAACTCGGGATCAGCTTTGATGGGGCAGATGAAGCAACCAACGACGCGATTCGTGGCAAAGGAAGTTTCAGACAAGCCGTCGAAGCTCTTGGGCGGTGCCAAGAGAATAGCATTACAACAACGCTCTACGTTACCGTTACGGCGGCGAACATAGATCAGTTGGGTGCTTTCGCTCGGCTCGCCAAGGAGTATGGTTGTGACGGTGTCCATTTCAACGAAGTGGTCATCGCCGGCCGTGCTGTCGATTTTTCGGATGAGCTTGCGCTCTCTGATGAGCAGAAGCGGCATTTGCCGGAGTTGGTTGCGCAAGCGACTCGAGACGTTTTCGGAGAAGAACTTTCCGAAGCGGACGATCGCTGTTGGGTGGATATTGAAACGCTCTACATGACAGCCGACGGAAAACTTTACGTCTGCAGTGAAGTTTTCCAGCGTCGCTCGGATCTCGCCATCGGCAACATACGTTCATTTCAACTCAAGGAGCGGTTGAAGTGTAACACCTCCGCTTACTCCGGGCACGGAAACAGGTGTTGCTATGGCGTGCGTGCGAGTGAGCATGTGGTCTTTGTCGGAAACGTTGTGCCCGAGTGTGCGTTTGCCCCGCGTAAGCAGAGCATCGAAACTCTGTCGCAACTCTACGACGCGCTCGATGCACTCTACCAAGGAATCGAGCAGGACTGTCGCGACTGTCAAGACCCCCACTGCATGGGCTACGTCTGGCTATTCAAGAAGGAAGCAGAGTGGTTGTATGATCGAGGAGTGCCGTTAGTGCAAGTCAACAACGGCCCAACATTCATCCATTCGTTTCCTACGACCGCAGATGGCAAGCTGGACCTCTCGGTTCGGTATCCGCCGTGCAGTCAGTTGTGTACTGACAGTCGAAGATGTAGTATCTATAAGGACCGGCCTCTCACTTGTCGTCTCTATCCATTAGGTCTTGAGACAAGAGATGACGGCACGATCGTGTGGGCGCTTCATCGAGACTGTCTCCACATTCGGAGGATGGAAGAGCGCGGTACGCTTCCAGACTTCGAACGCCATACCCGAGACGTCACCAACAACCTCTCGCCGACGTTGTTGGAGGAAATCGTTGAAACTTACCGCGCGGTTCATGCGATTTCTTCTTTCCCCGATGGCGAGAACAACTACAGTATCTTAAAGGAGGTACACCATGTCCAAGTGCAAGGCCGTCCTGGACGGTGACAAGATCACCGAAATCCAGGTCAAAACTAAGGCACAACAGGAGAGCCAGCCACAGGATAAGCCGGAGCCGAAAAGCTCCGACAAGTCCGAAGTGCAGGCCTCTCGTTCAACTCAGCAGTCTGAGTGAATCGCACGAGAACAGCTGACCATTGACCATGGGCGACGCCCAACAGGTGTCGCCCTTTTCTTTTTGCAAAAAAATCTTGAGCGAGAGCAACTCGGCAGGAGGGTTCAAAAAAAAGGGGGGGGTGCCGAGCCGCCCGAGCCGAAGCGGAGCCCCGCCGATTGTGTACGACACTTAAAACGCCCAGGACAGTCTCATTGCAAACCAATACTGTTTACGGTGGGTATTTTTCCATGCAGACAAAGACCACAGACTATTGTTATAGTGAGTCTGGACACGTAGATAGCTCAGGCGCTAAAGTAACATCAGTATTTGACTATTAATACCGCTATATGATTATTATCCGTTGGCTTATCATCGCACTTACTGTCTTCTTAATTGGTTGGTATATGCCTGGTTTTGTGGTGGAGTCTTTGTATACCGCACTTATAGTTGCAGCAATTTTTGGTGTTTTAAATGCCATTATCCGGCCAATCCTCATGTTATTCACTCTTCCAGTTACAATTTTAACGCTCGGACTATCCACGTTCATCTTTAGTGCACTCATTTTGTGGTTTGTCGCTAGTTTTGTCCAGGGATTCAGTATTGACGGCTTTGCCACTGCATTTATTGCAGCCATTATTATCTGGTTGGTGAGCTTTGTGTCGAACGGCGTTTTGAAAGCTACAAAATAGATAGAAATAAAACATTTTTTCCCTAAAATTAGCCTAAAAAAGGAAATCTAGCGAGCATTATGCCTTGACAAAAATTGGCTATATGATAAGGTGTGGTTTCCTCGAAACACACCTATGTAACCTCCAAATGGAGGATTTTTGTTATTTATGACAAGAGGCACAAGACAATTTATCTGGGTAGTAGCCCTATTCGCCATTTTTACCCTCTTTGAGCTGGCACTGCCGTTGCGCGCGCATGCAGGGTCTCAGTACGTACTAGTGGCAAAACAGGATTTGATGGGCGCACGGCTTAGAACAACCGCTCCGGTATACCGTAGTCCGTGTTATTATGTTTCGTGTGTACCGACGTATACTGCATATAAAGCATCAACACTGCTTTTGACAGCGTATTCTTCAACGCCAGATCAAACATCGGGAAATCCTTTTATTACCGCTTCAGGCGCACACGTGCACGATGGAACGCTGGCGATCAACGGTATTCCTTTTGGGACGAAAATACGCATCCCCGATTATTTTGGAGACAAAATTTTTACGGTGGAAGATCGTATGAGTTCTTGCTACTCATCCTATCGGGGAGACATTTGGATGAAAACTAGATATGAAGCAAAACAATGGGGCGCCCGCCGGGTTCGCGTCGAGTTTGTCAACGAATCCTAAAAGAAAATATGGTACACTATTGATATGAGTGTGTCTTTTTTGTTATTCATTATTTTCATATTTCTGACCGCGACTATTCATGCGCTGTTAGAAATCCAAATTGAGGGTCCACATGGTTGGGCGGCCAAGCTCCCGACATTTCGTTTCACAAACTGGTGGACGAAGAAATTTACTGAAGTTGGTTACATTACCGGATTTCATACCTTTACCTTAATTTTCGTTTTGGTGTTTGCGCATTTTCCGTTGTTCTTCGTAGAGCAGTGGTCGCTTGCAAACGAAGCGCTCGTGCTTTCATTCACTTTTTTCCATTTTGTTCTTGAGGATTTTTTGTGGTTTGTGTACAATCCTCACTTTGGAATACGCAGATTTTCGCGTGCCTACATCTGGTGGCACAAACGATGGTTTTTAGGATTGCCTCTCGGATATTGGATGGGCGCAATATGCGGCGTCGCATTGTATCTCTTTGCTACTCAATAATTCATGGACATCTCTCTTTTTGATTACTTTTTGCCAAAGGAGCAGATAGCGCAGCATCCTATATCTCCACGCGACAGTGCTCGCCTTTTATGTGTTGAGAGAGAACAAGGATATCTCGAAGATGATCGGGTATCCGACTTATCAAATTTGCTTAAAAAAGGTGATGTACTGGTGTTTAATAATTCAAAAGTAATACCTGCCCGGCTTATAGGAAAGAAATCAACAGGTGGAAAGGCTGAAGTTTTTTTATTGACTCAGAAATCCGGTGATACCTGGGAAACTATGCTTGGCGGAAAACGCATACATAAGAGTTCAAAGATTTTTTTCCCTCAAAAAATTTTAGCAACGGTGATCGAAAAAAATACGGAAGGGGTGGGATTGGTGAAATTTTCTCTATCCGGGCCGAAACTTCAGCGCGCCATCAAGCATATCGGAAAAACGCCCTTGCCACCCTATATCCATGAACGTGCGCGTTCATCTCAATACCAGACTGTGTATGCGAACGAAAAAAAATCGGGTTCTGTAGCTGCGCCAACGGCTGGCCTTCATTTTACACCCCGCTTACTCAAACGAATCAAACGGGCAGGAGTTCAGCTGGAGTTTGTCACCCTACACGTAGGCTTAGGTACTTTTGCACCAGTGAAGGTTCAGGATATTACCAAGCATAAAATGCATCCAGAGTTTGTTGATGTAGATGCTGCTACGCTTTCACGAATTATGGCCGCGAAACATCAAGGTCGCCGTATTATTGCGGTGGGGACTACAATAGTCCGAGTGCTGGAATCTGTTTTGCCAAAGAGCAAAAAGGAAAAAATTTCCAGCGTAAAAAAGTGGATCAACCCATTTTTCTATCCTGGATACACATTTCACGCAGTTGATGGTTTACTCACAAATTTTCATTTGCCAAAAAGCACCCTAATTATGCTGGTAGCAGCTTTTGCGGGGAGAGAAAACATCCTCAGGGCCTATCAGCATGCAATACGCGCCGGTTATCGGTTTTACAGCTTTGGTGATGCCATGCTGATCCTTTAGTTGACCTTTGTTCAGAGGTACGCTACCATAGCATATTCGCCCTTTAACTCTCAACAGAAAGGATTCTTGTGGCATCTAAAGTCGAATACCGACGTCGAGATGAAGAAATTGATGTATACGTGAATGGCCAAAAAACGTTTACTTGTGACGAGGTGCTGTTTTCTTGTTCTGTCATTCAAGATGGGACAGGTCAAACGCATCAGATTGCAATTGCGCGTCGAACGCATGACCGTTTTGGTCAACAATCTACCGTTGTGTTTGACGGTAAGGCGCCTCGTGAGGATGATTGGTTCCAAGGGACATTGGGACAGTCGTACACACAGGTTCCCGATGGCCTGACATTTTATTCATCGACGAAGGGTTTTGTAACTTTTTCCTGGCCTAGCCGATAAGGAGGAAAATGAAAACACAGCAACAAGTAGAGGCAGAGGCAGAGGTTTGTTATGCGTATCAAGAGGTGACGGGGATCTTTCCTGAGGATATGCAGATGTATCACTGCGAAAACGCTCAAGTGTGCACAGCATTGAGTGGATTGATCTCGGAAAAGTTAGGGGTATTCGTACCGCTTTCAACGGATCACACTCTCGCCGAGTATGCCGTCGCGGTGTACGAAGCTCTTCAAACTGAAGAGATATAGCACGAAAAACTCCCCGGTCGCTAGCGCGGACGGGGAGTCATTTTTTTGTTCTGGAAAGTTCAAGATGCATCACGTCGACTTTGTGTCCTTGCGATCGCAAGTACTCGGCCAATTTATTTGTAAGATATACAGCACGAATGAGTCCGGCGTCAGAACGAATATAGACGGTTAGTCGTTTTTCGTTGTATCTGTTCGCCCAGCTTAACAGCGAGGTGAATGTATCAAAGAGAAAAGTGGTTGTCTGTGTATCGTTCTCATAATAACGGATAACCTCAGGATCCTCTCCGGTATGTTCCCTGTTTGTGAAGGGAAATTTCGGCATTTTGCGTTTACAGGAATAGATTCGCGTCCGCCATCTCGGACGCAAAAAACTTGGGGTGCATTTTTGATTCTTTCCAAACGAGACAAGAGTAATATGAGCCAATCTTTGCCTCCTTTAAGAAAAAGGGTGAAAAGAGCGACTACATAGTAGCGTGTATCACAAAAATATGCAAATATGCTAAGTTCGGTGTGTTGTCCGACTTTATTTAGCTTTTTTTTGGATAATGGTTCGATGGGGAAAAGGTATTGAAATACCTTCTTTATCAAATGCCATTTTTATTTTCAGCCTGAATGCTCGCGTAACATCCCATTGCTTCAACGGTTTTGTTTTTGCAATAACTTTAATATCAATGCTCGAGTCACCGAAGTTATCGATTCCCAAAACTTGGGGTTTTTCAATAACATAGGGCCCCAAGGATCCGTCCTGAAATAGTTCTTCCCCGACCTTATTTATTACCGAGACCGCATGTTCAATATTCGTATCATAGTCGACAGGGATATTAATATTCATTTGCGCCCAGTCTTTACTGTAGTTAGAGACAACTTGAATATTTCCATTTGGAATTGTATGTTGGCGTCCGTCGAGATCGCGCAATACGGTGCGGCGAAGCGTCATTTCTTCAACGACGCCCGCGGTGTCGCCGATTTTAATGACATCACCAATCGCGAACTGGTCTTCAATAATAATGAAAAGCCCGCTCAAAAAATCTCGGACTAAGTTTTGTGCGCCAAACCCAAGTGCAAGTCCAACGACGCCCGCACCAGTCAGCAATGGTCCAATGGCGATACCCACTTCAGGTAGTGCCATCATCAGTGCGACAAAAAATAAAATGACCGTTGTAGAGGTATTTGCAACATCACTCAGGGTTTCTGCACGTTGTTTAATTTCTTCGGGGTCGCGACTTTTGTTCCGTGAACGGACAAAATGCTCGATACTGCGATTGATGATACCGTCAATGATTTTATCAACAACAAACGCACCTACAACAATAAAGATGATTTTGAGGCCTGGTCCCATTGCCCACGCACCAATTGATTCAAAAATGGTTCCGTCTGTCATAAATCGAGGAATAAATATCTATGTGTACCATAGCATAGCCCTTTAGAGAGTCCAAATGATGTATGCTATGATAGCTGTATGAGAAAAAAATAAGGAGTATGAAATTATTTTTTGCGCCAAAAGCATTTATTGTAAAAAATGGGAAAGTTCTCGTTGTGCGTGAGTCATCGACTCATGCGACGAATACCCATGGAGGAGAATACAGTTTTATCGGCGGTCGCATTGAAGATGGTGAGCCATGGCGAGAGGGATTTGCCCGCGAGGTACAAGAAGAGATTGGATCGACTGTTGAAATAAAACGACCGCTTTTCGTGAGCGAGTCATTTAATACAGTCCAAGGTGAAGAGTGGCATATTGTTCGTTGTTTTTTCCTTTGTGAAATGCAAAATGACGAGATAGCGCTTAGCCCTGAACACGATGATTATAAATGGATAGATCCTGCGGAATATAAAAACGAACACCACATCGACAACGAGTATGGCGCTTTTGAAGCATATCTGAAGAGATAGTATGGGTGCAATGATATGAAAAGTCCGCACCTATTTTGAGCGAAACTGACCCGCTCCGCCCTTTGGACGGCTCTTTTTTCGGCGGATTTGGAGTGCGTGCAATTTCATTGGCGCGCCACATAAACCAAATTAAGTATAACCGAAAAATGAAAAACTTGACAACAAAAATTGAAAGGAATACTATATCAATATATATTGATATAATTGTAATTGATGAATAAATTTATGAAACCAAAATGTTCTATAGATAAAAAATCGGTTGCCAAATTGTCGCAAACGGTTGAATTTTTAAAAATAATAAGCGAAGAAAACCGCCTAAAAATCCTTTGCCTATTGAAAGAAGGCGAGAAATGCGTTTGTGATATTTAGCAAGAGCTTGATTCGGCCCAAAATCTTACCTCTCATCATTTAAAAGCATTGAAGGATTTTGGACTAGTATCATCAAGACAAGAAGGTTTAAAAGTCAGTTATTCGATCAATAAAAAGGTTATAAAAAGATTTTCAAAATTATTAAATGATTATTTAAATTCGTATGGAGAATAAAACAATGCAAATTCAAGTTTTGGGTACGGGCTGCCCGACCTGCAGAAAATTGTTTGAGCTGACAAAAAAAGCGGTTGAAGAATTGAATGTAAAAATAGAAGTGGAATATATTACCGATATTCAAAAAATGGTGGAAATGGGAGTAATGTCCAGCCCGGTTTTAGTTGTCAATGGTAAGCCAGTCATGACTGGCTTTACGCCAAATGTAGGAAAAATAAAAAAGTTAATTCAAGAGAATATTTGAGTATAAAGTTATGGACAAACAGGAAAGCATTAAAGCAATCGGATTGGAATGCGAGTATTGTAATTAATCATTAAAATCATGCAAAAACAAGATAAAAAAATTTTTAACGTAGAAGTTAAAAGAATTGGCGATAAACAGGCGATGATTCAAGCCCATGGGCAATAACCAACGGCACAGCAACTAACGCTTTATTGGAAGGTCTTAAGCCGCACGCGGAGTTACATATTCAAACGAACGATAATAATACGTAAATAATTCATTATTGTTTTTAAATATTTAATATGATCAAGAAAATACAAAAAAATCTCAGTCAGAACATGATTCTTTACACGGGAATGGTGATTGTTTTAGGGATTATTTTAGGCCATTTTTATAACCTGAAAACCCTTTCTCATTTCACGATTCCGATTGTTTTTGTAATGATTTATCCGATGATGGTAAATCTTTCCCTGTCTTCATTGAAAAAGATAAAAGAATCAAAAAAACCTCTGATTCAGGCATTGATATTGAATTTTATTTTTGCCCCGTTGCTCATGTATTTTTTAACAACAATTTTTGGAGTATCTCCCCACATTAAATTGGCTTTAATGCTTTTATCTTTTGCTCCGGCTTCAAGCATGGGTCTTGGTTATATAGGGCCTGCGGAAGGACATATGATATCAGGAGCAATTATTGTCGCTTTGGCATTTATTCTCTCAATTTTTGTATATCCTTTTGCCGGGCACTATCTTACTGTAGGAACTAATCTTAATGTCCCCATATCGCTAATCCTGCAGAATCTTTTAGTAATATTAATTGTTCCTTTATTCTTGGGAATTATAACTAGAGAATACATTGAGAGAAAACATGGAGCAGAAAAATTTCTTAAGGTAAAACCCTATTTCTCATCTTTAACATTGATTGCGTTATATCTTTTAATTTTTGTCATATTTGCGTCGAAGTCTAGACTTATATTAAACAATCTTATAGATATCTGGCTACTACTTCCAATCGCCGTATTGTTTTATGGCATTACTATTTCATTGGTTCTAGTATTAAATAAATATGTTTTTCGTTTTGAATATGGACATCATCAGTCGGTCGTATTTACCTCGGTGAGCAAAAATATAGCCCTAACAATTGCCATTCTTGTTTCTGTCTTCGGTAAAGAGGGGCAGTATATGGCCGTCTTCCCCGCTATTATGACATTGTTCCAAGCCCCCTTACTGATGATTTATCTTAAATATAGTCCCGCTGTAAGAAAGTGGTTTAATGATTAAATGCTGAAATGGTGGATATTTTTTACCCGATTCAATCATTAGCGGACTGGTTTACTTATAGCGTTTTCCACTTGGCGGCAATAAACTTGACAGTAGTTTTTATATACTTTAATATATCAACATATATTGATATATGAAATCATCCTGCTGTAAGTCACAATCAAAAGAAATGAAGAATATTGGGCAAATTGGCGATTCAATCCGCGCTCTGGATGAACCAAACCGTCTCAAAATTTTGTGCTTGCTCAAACAGGGTGAGCGGTGCGTCTGCGACATTCACGAACCACTAAATCTCGCCCAAAATCTGGCTTCCCACCACTTGAAAGTGCTCCGAGATGCGGGACTAATTGATTTCAGAAAAGAAGGAACCAAGGTCGTATACTTCAGAAACGAAGAAAACATTACTAAATTTCAAAAATTATTAAAAGAAATATTAAGCATATGATTATCAAAATTTTGGGTACTGGCTGCCCCAATTGCCAGAGACTGGAAAAACAAACTCTTCAAGCCGTGGCAGATCTACAAAAAGAGGACATGCAGGTCGAACGCGTCTATGACATTGATAAAATCATGGAATACGGCGTCACGTCGACCCCTGCCTTGGTTATTGACGAGCAGGTAAAATGCTCAGGCAGGATCCCTGAGGTAGAAGAGATCAAAGAATGGCTCACGTAAATTTTTTTTGCGCTAAATATCAATAACCGTTGATAAATATGAAAAAAGAAAGAAACATTTTTTTGTTACTGGTCGGGTCATTCCTCGCATTTTATTTCCTGCCAATCACTAATGCAAAATTCATAGAAGCGTTGCTGTCCGGCTTTTCTTTACTCAATGAATACGCCCGTCAGCACGTATTAACGTGCTTGGTTCCAGCCTTCTTTATCGCCGGCGCCATTGCCGTCTTTGTGCGGCAGGGTGCGATATTAAAATATCTCGGATCCGGTACAAAAAAAATCGTGTCCTATGGTATTTCTTCGATATCTGGCGCGGTATTGGCCGTGTGTTCATGCACCATCCTACCCATGTTCGCTTCCATCCGCAAGCGCGGCGCCGGTCTTGGTCCCGCTATCACCTTTCTGTTTTCCGGTCCGGCTATAAATATCGCCGCAATATTTTTGACCTTTTCCGTATTGGGTGTAAAAATTGGAGCCGCTCGAGCGATTACCGCAATACTTTTGTCTATCGTTGTCGGCTTATCCATGCAACTTATTTTTAGGGAAAAATCAGAGAGTGCAAATCTGGTTATGCCTGACGAACAGGTACCATCAATATCAAAATGGCAAGGAATTTTATTTTTCGGTGGGCTAGTCGGCATATTGGTAGTCAACGGACTACAGATTGCCTTGCCGGTTAAATATGGCCTCATGGGTTTATTATCCATTCTTGTTGTCGTGGTGGCATGGCGATTCCGAAAGGATATCCGAAAACAATGGCTCGGTGAGACATGGTCATTCACTAAAATGCTCTTGCCGCTTCTGTTTGTCGGTGTGTTTATTGCCGGTTTTATTATGCCGTACCTGCCGCAAGAATTGATTGACAAAATCGTCGGTTCAAACTCAATCACCGGCAATCTGGTTTCCTCAGTGTTCGGTGCTTTTATGTATTTTTCCACGCTGACCGAGATTCCGATTCTGCAGGCGCTCATTGCTAAAGGCATGAACCAGGGGCCCGCGTTGGCACTCTTATTGGCTGGCCCATCCCTAAGCTTGCCTAACATGCTGGTGGTAAGAAAAGTGCTAGGGAATAAAAAAACGGCGGTGTATGTTTTGTTGGTCATTATTTATTCAACCGCTGCCGGATTAATCTTTGGAAGATTATTTTAAAACTATAACTAAAAAAATCTCATTGGCATTGCATTTATTATTTCAGTCTTCTTGATTACTAGAATTTATTATTTACAGCATTTAATTAAATATTTAATTAACGTTAACCAATAAAATTATGAAAAAGAAACCAGTAGAAGAAATAAAAACAGATTCTGCAAGAGGCACAATCATACATCAGCATAAAAAGTTTGGTAAAACAATTAGTGTTAATGGGTGTTTTGGAAGTTCAAATATTGGACAGAAAGCAGGATTTATTGCCAGAGAAATTGTTAAACAAATTCCGAACGCTTTTATGAGATGCCCAATAGCAGCCTTCCCGGAAATTGAAGGACCAACCCAAGTGTTACTTCACGATGATTATCATGTGGTCATAGATGGATGCAAGGCAAAATGTTTGGCTAAGAGCTATGAAAAATTAGGGTTAAAAGTTGCTTTAAGTTACGCGCTAGATGAACATTTTTCCTGCGAGAAAAAACCAGGACCAGAATTTGATGAGGAAAAAATGAAAGAGATTGCGGAGAAAATAATAAAAGATATTAAAAATAATATTTTAAAAAAATAAAAAGTATGGAAAACTATAAAAAAGATGCCAGGGAGATGCTTAAAAAGGCAACTTTAAGCGAGACCTGGGAAAACCAAAAAAATCAAACAAGATATGCCTTAATGGTAGATGGAGAAATTATAGGTTATATAAGAGAGAAGGTTGATATCAATAAAATTACGATGGGGGAAATACATGAAACATGGCGGGGAAGAAAGATTGAGTTAATGTATAATAATAAACATATAGGATTTTTATGGGAATAAAACGAATAATTACTTGGATACAAAGCCACATTGTTGTGGTTATAGTAGCGGACATGCTCGTGGCGCTTGTGCTTTCTTATTTTTGGCCAGCCCCCATTTTATTTCTTAAAAAATATGCCTTGCTTGCCTCTTTCTTAATGGTGTATCCAATTATGATCAACACCAGTTTTAGTGAAATCTTCAATTTGAAAGGCAGATACAAGCTCATTATTACGGCAATAATCTTTCTTTTTATAATAGAGCCATTACTATTATATGTAATTCTAAAGCTTATTACAGTAGATCCTCTGATTGCCGCCGGATTAATGTTTATTTCGATAATGCCCACTTCAGGCATGGCTGTGGTCTGGAGCAAGTTAAGCAAAGGGGCCCCTTCGCTTACAATTGTTATCCTTGGGCTGAGTTTAATTCTTTCGATATTGACAATTCCGTTGGAAGCTCATTTTATTATAGGTCAATATACGCCTATTCCATTTACCATTTTAATAAAATCTCTGCTCGTTGTGTTGCTTTTGCCTCTTATTCTTGGCTTGTTGACAAGGTGGACTATTATTAAAAACAAAGGTGAGGAAAGATTTATTGAGCTTAAGCCTTATATTAGTTCAATGTCCAATTTGGGATTGCTGACTATTATATTGATTGCCTTCGGGCTCAAAGGAAAAGTATTAGTAAGTAACCCTGAGTTAGTGCTCAAGATAGCAATACCAATGGTTATTTTTTATGCCATTGGCTTCTTCGTATTAACTTTGACGGGAAAACTATTCAAAAGT
>Ga0114931_10002859_pt1 | contig 21967 bp, 23 predicted proteins | sample 2SBtaG_FD_89579 | JGI IMG/M metagenome (GOLD analysis project Ga0114931, IMG submission 89579) | Deep subsurface microbial communities from Kolumbo volcano to uncover new lineages of life (NeLLi) - 2SBTROV14_V59a metaG | ecosystem: Environmental > Aquatic > Marine > Volcanic | place: Kolumbo... | reverse complement strand
TCCTGTACGAACTAACTTTCTCTTAGCCAAAATGTGGATACCAGTATGTAGGTTGCAACGACAAGAGCGATCGTCGGGGTCATCACGAAGAGTGTCATCCCCATCGCGTAGAAGCCGACCGGAACGATAAGAAATAATCTGAGCAACTCAAAACGTGCCGCGTACGGCCGATCTTCATTCAATAGTCCGAGCGTATACAAGTGTGCCCAAAGCAAAAGACACGGCACAAGCACAGCCTGCGCTCCGTGCGTCGCATAGATGTCCCCAATTGCTATCGAACTCATTAACACCACGAGAAACTGTGCCAGGACGTAACGGCTTCTTCTGGTCGATAACGGCGGATCAAATTTATGAAACGATTCAATGCCGGTGTGAACTTTCGGGTACGCAGCTTCAACGTCCGCTGGTCTCCATCCGGTGCGCCGGAACCAGACACCGACCTTGTCGCGCCACCGGTGGGCCTTGCGTGCATCAAACAGCAGATAGTCATAGACCTGGAAATTGGCCCAGACCGGATTCCAGCTTCGCAATGGTTTGCGCACGCCAAAAACGACCGGATCCTCATCATCCTCTTCGGCGAACGTGCCGAACAGGCGATCCCACAGGATGAAAATACCCCCATAGTTCTTGTCGATGTAACGCTCGTTCTGCGCGTGATGAACCCGGTGATTGGAGGGCGTCACCAGTATTCGATCGAGGATGCCGAGACGATTCACGAGCTGCGTGTGCACCCAGAACTGATACAGCAAATTGGCCGCGCCGACCGTAATAAGTACCTCCATGGGGAATCCGATGACATACAGCGGCACGTAGAAAATCCAGCTGAAGATAAAACTGGTACTCGTCTGACGCAACGCGGTCGACAGATTGTAATCTTCACTTTGATGATGCACTGCATGTGCAGCCCAGAGGATCGAAATTTCGTGGCTCAGGCGGTGATTCCAGTAGTAGCAAAAATCCCATCCAATAGCCGCGACTATCCACAACGAGACACCCCGGATCGATGCATCAAACCAGCTGAGTTGCATATCGATCAAAGCGAAATTCCGCAGCACAAAGCCCAGGATCACCCATTGGACAATATTCGTGAAATACTTCGTAGACGTACTCAGGATACCGGCACTGATGCTGTTGATCGCATCATTGCTGCGGTAGTACTGCGTCCGTTTTCGGCGATCGAGAAAGATCTCGATGAGCAGCGCAAGAATGAAGAACGGAACAGCCAGTGCGATCATGTCCATGTCCGTATGTTAACCTGAACCCGGGCCTGTGATGATCAATAAAAATGAACTAAATCTGTTATTCGGAGCGCTCGAAAAGCTCGAGGCCGGCTTCTGTGATCTACCCGAATTCACACCGGACTTTGACGAAGCGGCTTTGGCCAGTGTCCTTGACGAGGTCGCCGTGCGCATGCGCGACAATTATCCGTACTTTCACCCGCAGTACGCAGGACAGATGCTGAAGCCACCGCACCCGGTTGCCCGTATAGCGTATGCGATGTCGCTATGGTTGAACCCGAATAACCACGCCCTGGACGGTGGACGTGCCAGCTCAGCGATGGAGAAGGAGTGCATTCAAGACCTTGGCGCGATGTTTGGCTGGGAAAATCCGCTGGGTCACCTTGCCGCTGGCGGCACCATGGCCAATCTCGAAGCCCTCTGGGTGGCCAATCGCCTGCTCCCCGGAAAGCGGCTTATCGCCTCAGAGCAGGCTCACTACACGCACAGCCGAATTAGCGACGTATTGGGCATTCCATTTTCACCGGTCCCTGTATCCAGCGATGGGCGCATGGACATCGCCGAGATCGAAAATCTACTGCAACAAGGTGATGTTGGCACGGTCGTTGTCACAATGGGCAATACCGGCCTGGGGGCGGTCGATGCACTTCCAGAGATATTGAAACTGCGTGAAACCTACGACTTCCGAATTCATGCCGATGCGGCCTACGGCGGCTATTTTGGGCTCGTCGGTGCTCTTACCGAACACACTCGCCAGGCGTTTGCCGAGCTGGTCCACGTTGACTCAATCGTTATCGATCCGCACAAGAACGGCCTGCAACCTTACGGTTGGGGCTGTATTCTTTTCAAAGACGCGTCGGTCGGCAGTCTTTACCAGCACGGCTCACCGTATACCTATTTCAGCTCCGCCGATTTACACCTCGGGGAAATCAGCCTCGAGTGCTCTCGCCCGGGCGCGTCAGCCGTCGCATTGTGGGCAACGCAAAGATTGTTACCATTGCTCAGGGGCGGCGATTTTGCGGATGATCTCGATAAGTGCCTCGCGGCCGCAAGCGACTTTCATGCAAGGCTCATTGCGAGTGAACACTTCACGCCGCTGATGCAGCCCGAGCTCGATATCGTTGTTTATGCGGCCAATGCGCCGTCGACGTCGGCAGCCAGCGAGCGTGCCCGTGCGATATTCCACAAAGCCGCGGCCAGGAACCTGCATCTGGCGTTGATCGACCTGCCGGTGTCATTGGCCAGTCACTGGCTACCGGACATTGGTGTCGACTCCGGGTCCGTCACTTGCCTGCGCTCCGTCCTGATGAAGCCCGAACATAAGGAGTGGACGGCAAGGATCGTGCAGTTACTTGAGGAATGTGCGTCCTGACTATCGGCTCTGCAAATGCTCAGCTCGCGTTCAATTCCGCCAGCGTGTCTTTGTATTCTCGCTCAAATTTCATCACTATTTCGCGTGCCGGAAGAATCTCGTCAATATCTCCGACGCCCTGTCCGGCGCCCCAAATGTCTTTCCAGGCTTTTGCGCCCGACTTGCCGGCCTTGGCGAAATCCATATCCGCTTTTGATCCTTCCGGCAGATTGTCGGGATCCATTCCCGCGTTCGCGATGCTGCCTTTGAGGTAGCTGCCGTGGATACCTGTGAACAGCGACGAGTAAACGATATCGGCGGCATTGCTCGCTACAATCATCTCCTTGTATTCGGGGACTGCATTTGCTTCCTCACAGGCAATAAACCGCGTTCCGCTGTAGGCGAGGTCCGCACCCATCGCCCGTGCCGCGAGAACGTCCCTGCCACTCGTGATACTGCCCGATAAAATGATCGCGCCATCAAATTCCTTGCGAATCTCCTTCACCAGGGCGAACGGACTCAGCGGGCCCGCATGACCGCCCGCACCGGCACAGACAGCGACGATGCCGTCGACGCCCTGGCTTATTGCCTTCTCCGCATGCCGCAAACTGATCACATCGTGAAACACCAGACCGCCATAAGAGTGCACCGCTTTTACGACGTCTTCCGGTGGTCGGAGACTCGTTATTATGATGGGTACCCGATGCTCCACACAGGTTTCCATATCGTCACGCAAGCGACTGTTGCTCGCGTGCACGATTTGATTAACGGCAAATGGCGCAACCGGATCGTCCGGGTTTGCCTCTTGGTATTCACCCAGTTCGTTCTGTATTCGAGTAATCCATTCGCCCAGGGTTGCCTGAGGCCTGGCGTTGAGTGCTGGAAACGAACCGACGATGCCGGCCTGGCATTGCGCAATAACAAGCTCCGGCCCCGACACAATAAACATCGGTGCGCCAATCAACGGAACTCTGAGCTTGCCGTGCAGTCGTTTCGGTAATGCCATGTGTACCCTAGGGTACTTTTTGGTCGATAAGCAAGTCGATCGAATGCCCCTCACTCGTGTCGACGAGCGACGAGCCTGACCAGTCACCCGATTGCGCCATCGGGGTGCCCGATATCGACACCCTGGCGACGACCTCAAACGTCGAAAATCCGGATAACGGCCGACCGGCTACCATGGCATCACTATCACCCAGCGTCACGGTCAACGGCAGCTGGGCGAGACGAAGCCGGGTCACCGCGATCGGCGGCGACGGTGCTGCAGGATCGCGTGCAATGACAAAGACGGTGGCATCCGCCGGCAATCCCGACGATGCGGCCTGTGAGACACTCAGGTTGATCGACACGATTGCGCCCTCGCTTTTCTCGGGCGCTGGCGGTGGTGGCAAGCCCCGCCATTCATTGATCTTGCGCTGCAACAGATCCTGAATCTCCGGCGGCGCGTCCATAGCCTTCAAAATTTCCCAACGATCCGCGGCCAGCGCTGTATCGCCCCGCTCTGCAGCAGCAGCCCCGCCATAGAACAGCGCGTTCGGATTATCGGGTTGCAAACTCAGGGCGCTTTCGAACAATTTTGTGGTCCGATCAGAGATTTCGCCACGCTGACTCTCCATCAGCGTAATCCCGAGGGCTACCAGAGTCTGGGCATTTTGCCCCTTCTCCAGCGCGACCGCCTTTTCAATGGCGGCGACGGCCTTATCGTATTGCTTCATGCTTTCATACGAACGACCCAGCATGAGCCAGCCATCAACATCGTCAGGCGATTCCTGCAGTCGCTTTTCAAGTGAAGCGACCATTTCGTCAACATCCGGGCCGCTGCCAGCCCCCGAGGGAACGCCCGGATGTCCGATGGTGTGGTAGAGCGCAGCGGACAAACCGACAGCCAAAACAATAATCGTGGCCAGTAATGGAGTAAGCCGCCCTGCGCTTCGATACAAAGGCCAGACCAGGAACGCCAGCGCCACGAAACACAGCAGGATCAATACGACCCACAGCGTCATTGCGCTTCCCCCTCTTTCGTTGTCTCAGCGTCGATCGGCAGCATCATACGGTGTCGTAACACGCGGACAAATGCGAACGCTGCAAAAAGAAGAAACGCAAAAGGCGCGATCCAGAGGAACAGTGTTTTGCCGGACATTCGTGGTCGGTAGAGCACAAAATCGCCGTAGCGACTGACCAGGAACTCTTTGATCTCGGCGTCCGACTTACCCTCGCTCATCAACCGACGGATCTCGCGTCGCAAATCCGCGGCAATGAACGCGTTCGAATCCCTGATGTTCTGATTTTGGCAGGTAACGCAGCGGACTTCCGCGATGAGGTGCTCGTATCGTGCCTGCAAAACCGGGTCATCAAACGCCTTACCGGTGTCGATCGCGAACGCTGAAACTGTCACTAGCATCGCGGCCAGCATAATGGCTAGTCGCCGCGTCATTGCTTCAACTCTGCGATACGCGGCAGGAACTGATCTTCCCACACGGCAGGATTCATAGGACCCGCGTAGCGCAACATGACATGCCCGTCCGCGTTTACCAGAAAGGTTTCCGGCGCACCGTAAACGCCCCAGTCGAGGCCGACGCGACCGTCTTCATCATTGCCAGTTGCAACGTACGGATTGCCCAGTTGCGCCAGCCAGCTAATCGCTTTTGAGCGCTGGTCACGATAGTTAACCGAATAAATCGGGATGTCCTGTTCTCGACTCAGTTGCAACAGGAAATTATGTTCGGCTCGACAGCCTACGCACCACGTCCCCCAGAAATTGACCAGCGAAATCTTACCGCGAAAATCGGCACTGCCCATTCTCTGCTCAGGATCCTGCACGGTGGGAAGGTCAAATTCCGGAGCGGGTTTGCCGATGTACTGCGATGGCAGCTCACGGGGATCTTTTTGCAATCCCAGTATCAGGACCGGAATGAGAATGACGATCACAATCAGGGGTAACAGGTATTTGTTCATTTCGCAGGCTCCTGATAGCGGCGGTCTGTGACTGACACCAGGCCACCGAGTGCCATCACAAGGGCACCGATCCAGATAAATCGGATCATTGGCTTGTATTGTATGCGCACGCTCCAGGCGCCATCACCGAGTTCATCACCCAACGCAACAAACAGGTCTTTGTTCCAGGACGGATAAATGCCGGCTTCGGTCATCCAGTTTCTCTGCACAAGGTACTGGCGCTTTTGTGGACGCATGGTAGTGACGAAGTCACCATCGCGACGAACTTCAACGACACCTTCTATCGCCGTGTAATTGGGTCCTTGCACCTGGCGTATTTCACGAAGCTCAAAGTCGAAGCCAGCCACCTCCAAGGTCTCGCCGGGCCGCATAGCACGATCCGACTCAATACCAAATGCGGAGACAATGGTAACGCCGATAATGAAAAAGCCCATCCCCAGGTGCGCAATAGACATACCCAAAGCCGAACGAGTGATCGCAGCGGATCCTTTCCTGCGTCGCCACGAGCGAACCGGCTGTATCAGCGAGGAGATCACTATCCAGGCCGCAGCCGTGCAGCCAACACCGAGCAGCAGGCCAACGCGACCATAGAACATCAGCGGCAATACGATTCCGAGCACAACCGCCGCTATCACCGGGAGTCGCAATAATCGAATCCAGGGACCGGTACTCTGCTGTCGCCATGCCGTATGCATACCGAGGCCCAGCAGAAAAACCAGCGGAATCGTTGGTACGAGAAACGCCACCTCAAACCAGGGTGGGCCAATGGATATCTTGCCGCCATTGATCATTTCAACAACAAGGGGTGCTAATGTTCCCATCAGCACCAGGGTCGCGGCGACGACCAGCAACACATTATTCAACAGCAGAAAAGTCTCACGCGACAACGGGCTGAAGCCAACTTCGGAATCCAGCGACGGCGCTCTCCATGCATACAGAGCAAGCGCCCCGATAACGACGATACCGAGAAACCCGAGTATGAAATAGCCACGCGTTGGATCGGTAGCGAACGCGTGTACAGAAACGATGATTCCCGAGCGCACCAGAAAAGTACCTAAAAGGCTCAATGAGAATGCCGAAATCGAGAGCAGCAAGGTCCAGCTCTTGAACAGCCCTCTGCGTTCGGTCACCGCCAGTGAATGGATCAAAGCCGTGCCGACAAGCCATGGCATGAATGAAGCATTTTCGACCGCATCCCAAAACCACCAGCCTCCCCAGCCCAGTTCGTAATAAGCCCACCAGCTACCGAGCGCTATACCAACGGTAAGAAACATCCACGCGACAATCGTCCATGGTCTCATCCACCTCGCCCAGTTCTGATCGAGATCACCACCGATCATGGCCGCGACTGCATAGGCAAAGGCCACTGAGAAACCGACGTAACCGATGTACAAAATGGGTGGATGAATCGCAAGCCCCGGGTCCTGTAGCAGGGGATTCAGGTCCCCGCCATCGATCGCCGCCGGTATCAGGCGTTCAAACGCGTTTGAGGTCAGAAGTTCGAACAACAGGAAACCGACGGACAACAGCCCCAGCACACCGAGCACACGGGCAAGCAGGACTTTCGGAACCCCGGAGCTAAAACGAGCGACGGCAACGGTCCAGCCGGAGAGTATCAGAATCCACATCAGCAACGAGCCTTCGTGTGCACTCCAGACTGCGGAAACCTTGTAGCCGATGGGTAATGACAGTTGCGAGTGATTCGCCACATACAACACTGAGAAATCGTCGTGCACAAATGCCCAGATGAGACAGCCAAACGATATTGCAACAAACAGGAATTGGCCGTAGGCGGCCGTGCGGGCCACTGACATCATTGCCGTATCGTTGCGCTGTGCACCAACAAGCGGCAATACGCCCTGACACAAGGCCAGAGAAAGCGCCAGTATTAACGCGAAATGTCCGATCTCAGGAATCATTGTGAGTTGCACTCCATATTGCCTTCGCGCAACGGTTGCATTTTATCATCAACGTGTTGCGCCAGCGACTCCGCGACCTCGGGAGCCATGTAGTTCTCGTCGTGCTTGGCGAGGATCTTGTCGGCAACAAACACACCGTCATCGCCCATGCGGCCGTGCGCGACCACGCCCTTACCTTCGGCAAACAAATCCGGCAATACGCCTACGTAGCGAACACCCAGTTCGCAGCGCATATCCGTAACGCGAAAACTCATGGCAAGCGATCCTTCCTCTCGCTTGACGCTGCCATCGACGACCAGGCCACCGATCCTGAAGTTACGCTGCTTGGGATAGTCACCTGCAACGACGTTCGATATTTCGACGAAGAACATCATGTTCTCGTCGAATGCACGAAATGTCAGCGCTGCGGCGATTGCGACACCGACGACCGCCAGGCCGACAGCCAGCATACGTTGCTGTCTTGGTTTCATTGATGCTCCTCAAGCGCTTTAATGCGAACTTCGATATCTCGATAGACCTGTTTGTGTCGCACCCGGGAGCGCCAGTCACTGAATACGACCACAATAAGTGTGAGTGCGAAGCAACTCCATACGTAGGGCCCGTAGTTACCCATCGCTAACGCATCCATTACTTGTCTCCTCCGGGTGCCAGGATCAACTCGCGAACCCAGCGGGTTCGTCGTTCGCGAAACAGCACTTCTGTACGTATCCGACGCGCCAATAAGGCACCGAAAATGAATGTAAAACCGATAATCATTGCCAGCAACGGATACAACATATCGGCATCCATTCCGGGGCCACCTTTCTTGAACAGTGTTTGCCCCTGGTGCAATGAACTCCACCACTGAACCGAGTAGTGCACGATAACAACATTGACCACACCAACCAATGCCAATACGGCGCTCGCCTTGTCCGCCTTGGCAGTGTCGTCAATCGATGAACGTAAGGCCATATAACCAAAATAGAGAAACAAAAGTATCAGTTCCGATGTCAGCCTTGGATCGCCCCACTCCCACCAGGTTCCCCACATCGGCCGTCCCCAAATCGAACCGGTCAGCAACGCGAGTAACGTGAAAGCCGCTCCGAGCGGTGCAGCAGCAGCGCCAACCGCATGCGCCAGTTTTAGTCGCCAGATCAGTCCAATGCCGCCGCCAACAGCCATGAATATATACGCCATCATTGACAGGTAGGCCGCCGGCACATGCACATAGATAATCCGGAATGCGTCACCCTGCTGGTAATCCGCGGGGGCCACGAACAAGCCGGCATAAGTGCCATAGGCAATAAACAAAATGCCGGGAATGGCCAGCCATGGAATGAGCGTCGCGGCCAGCCTGTAAAAGTGTGGCGGCGAGGTCAGCTGATGAAAAAATTTCCACATAAATACTACTCGTTACTAATTCTTAATGCGGCAGCCGTGGCGTACGGTGCCAGTGAAACTGATGCTACTGCGTAGGCGCCCAATGCCCAGATGCCCGTTGCATAAACCTCGTTGCCGGCGGCAAGCGACACGGTGTTGGCACCCAGCAGCAACACCGGCATCGCGAGTGGCAGAATCAACAGGCTAAGCAAGGCCGTACCGCGGTGCAAGCCCTCCGTCAAGGCAGCGCCGATTGAGCCCAGCAGGCTCAGGCAGATTGTGCCCAGTAACAAGGTCAGCATCAATACGCCAACGATATCTGCCGACATGCGGTACATCATGGCGAGCAGCGGCGATATCAGCACCAGCGGCAAACCACTGATTAACCAGTGCGCGAGTGTCTTGCCAAGCGCCAGTACCGGCAGCGGCTGCGGGCTTACGAGTAACTGGTCGAGGCTGCCGTCCTCATGGTCGGACATGAACAATGAATTGAGTGAGAGCAGTGTGGCGAGCAAAGCCGCGACCCACAGCACGCCGGGTCCGCTGAAGCTCAGCTGCGCGGGGCTGGGCCCTACCGCCAGTGGGAACAGCGTGCATACCATGGCAAAAAAGAACAACGGATTGAGCACATCACCGGGCCGTTTCCAGGCCAACAGGAGATCTCGCCGCGCAGTTGCGACGAGGCCCGCAAAAAGGCCTGACTGTTGCGCAGCCATCAGAGTCTCACCCGATTGACCGTCGCGTTGATTTCAACATCCTGGTGAGCCGCCGTGACACACATGCCACCCGATGCGAGATGTTCCTCAGTCAGTCGCATGACCAACTTGCGTCCCTCACGGTCAAGGTTTGTGAATGGCTCGTCCATTAACCAGAGCGGCACGTCCGCCAGCAGCATCCGTGCCAGAGCGACCCGTCGTTGCTGCCCCGCCGAAAGAGCGCGCAGCGGTAAACTTTTCAGCCTTGAGATTCCGAGCCTCTTGTAGACTTCGACTTGATCAACATCGCCCTGAGGACGGAGCACCGCTTCAAAGCGCAAGTTTTCAACCAGCGTCAAGTCACCCTTCAGCCCGGTACGGTGTGCGAGCCACACCAGGGCTCCATGGAACTCCTGTCGCTGCCGATTGACCGGGATGTCGTTCCAGAGAATTTCACCGGTCTCAAGGCTTAATATGCCTGCAATCGCGCGCATCAAGCTGGTCTTTCCGCTGCCGTTTTGCCCCTCGAGCAACAGCAGTTCGCCAGGGTTCAGCGCAAAATCCAGACCCTGAAACAGACAGCTCTCACCTCGAATTAAAGTCAGGTCATTGGCTGAAAGCTTTGCAGTCAATACCTTACACTCTGTCGCGAAACGCAGACGGTCAAAGATTTCATGATAAAAATTCCCTGTTTTTTAACTATTTATCACGCAGATATAAAGTCAATTCGAATTATACCTTGTGTACGTCTGATAACTAAGAAGTTACCGAATTTCGGTTTACAAGAACCGGGGCCGAACCGTAGACTGAACAACTCGGTCGCCTATTAATATAAGAAATGACCGAAACCTGACAATACCACTTTAACGCGACTTAATTGCCTGCGAGTTAGTACTTATGGATCTAGGCGCTGCCGGCCTGTCAGAGCAACCATTTCCGAGTCACGGGAGGCCGCTCGCAATTGTATCCTACGCATCAAAAGTCGCCGCGCTCGAAATGCTCAGGGAGACCTGCGCGCACCGGAATGGCCTGTCCTTGTTGCAGGGACCCAGCTTATCCGGAAAGTCGACGCTGATCCGCACGTTTGTGGAGTCATTGCCTGAAAGCTGCTCTGCCGCTGTTATCGACGGCCAGGGACTCAATACCACCAGGCTTTTGAAATCCATATTGCAACAGTTCGGCTATCAGCTTGACCTCAGTTCTGCCAATGAACTTCTGGGGCTTGTACGCATATTTGCCCTGCAACAGGCCACCTCAAATGAGGCGCCGATACTGATCATTGAAAACGTACACGATCTCAACCCCAGCGCCCTGCGCACTTTGTCCGAACTTGCCGAGCTGCGAGTTCGCGGCGTGAGCGCGTTAAAGATGGTCCTGGTCAGCAATCGATCACTGCAATCAATCATGGCTGCGCAGGCTATGGCACCCATTGCGAAACGCGTCGTTCACGACTTTCACCTCCGACCGATGAACCGGGAGGAAACCAAACATTTCCTGCACAGCAAACTGCGTGCTGCGGGTAACGACTATCCTGCATTTGTCTTTCCCGACGAAGTCTGCAGGGACATGTGGCGAGCGTCAGCGGGTTGGCCTGGCATTGTCGATCGGATTGCGCTGCTCGCACTTGCCAAAACGACGACACTACCTGTCGCGGTGACCGCGATCGAACACCCCGCTCTGCCGACGGGTACATGGGCAGACCATCAGCAAGCGGACCTTGAGCCGGATGAAATTATTCCGCCCGACCCACCACGCTTGATCGTTACCAATAACGGTAGCGTCATAAACGATCTGACAATGGAGAAACCGCGCGCACTGGTCGGCCGCTCGGAGCATAACGATATTGCTATTAACAGTCGTTTTGTCAGTCGTCATCACGCACTCCTGGTGCGACACGGTTTGGCCACTTTTCTGATGGACCTGAACAGCACCAATGGTACTTTCGTGAATTCCATACGCGTCTCGAATCACGTACTGATGCACGATGACATCATTACAATTGGTCATCACCGCATCAAATTCCACGATCCATGTGCAACCTCGAGTCGTGAAATCGATGTCGCCGATTTTGCTGATACCGCGATCATGAAGACGCTCGACGATATGCGCAATTTGCTGGCACAGGAAAATACCGCCCTGTTGCCGGCCATGACAGAAGACCTGCCGACGATTCAGACCTGATTCATCGGACAGTCAGGCGAAGAATTGTTTCTTGAAGTGTTTGCGACACATCGAGATGTAGCGGTCGTTGCCGCCGATTTCGACTTGCGAGCCTTCCGTAACGGCATTGCCCTCGGCGTCCAGTCGTAGCACCATCGTTGCTTTGCTGCCGCAGTCACAGATCGCCTTGATTTCCTTCAGGTTGTCGGACCAGGCAAGCAGGTACTTGCTGCCCTCAAACGGCTCGCCCTGGAAATCTGTCCGCAAGCCATAGGCCAGAACGGGGATGTTCAGCTTATCCGTTACGTCACTTAGCTGAAAAACCTGGTCGCGGGTCAGGAACTGCGCCTCGTCAATCAATACACAGTGTAATGATTTCTTATCGTGCAGTTCTGCAGCCAACGCGTACAAATCATCCTCGCGCCGAAAAACTGTCGCTGCGGCATGGATGCCAATGCGCGACGTGACTTTCCCCGCGCCATAACGATCATCAAGCATAGGTGCGAGAATCAGCGTACTCATGCCGCGCTCTTTGTAGTTATAACTGGATTGCAGCAACGCGGTGGACTTGCCCGCATTCATCGATGAGTAATAGAAATAAAGTTTGGCCATCGGCGTATTGTGGCATCGCTTTGACTGCGATGCACGACCGAGAGCGGTCGACTAACGTGCCAGCGTCAACAGTTTTCCGAGCGTGCGCCGGTAGCCTTTGCGTCCGGCACTTTGCGAACGACAGCTTGGGCATTCGTTGGTCAGCGAGTGTCGATCCGATATGACCTGCGGCACTGGCGTCACTTTTCCACGTCGCAGGCAGCAACTGCAGATCACCAGATTGCTCAGGCGATTCAGCAGGCGGTAGTCAACGTTGTCATTTGCATTCGAGGCCATTTCAGCTCTCCGAAAACCGCTTCGCGATAGTTGAAGGCCCGTTGTGACATTTCGGCGCATATTTGACCAGCGATAGCGGGTTTAATGCCCGGAATTGTTAACCAGTCGTGGTTTTGGGTGTGATCTGTGTCAATTGGTGCCCGGGGCGGGACTTGAACCCGCACACCCTTTCGGATAACGGATTTTAAGTCCGTTGCGTCTACCAATTCCGCCACCCGGGCATGGCTTGAAAAAATGGAGGTAGGGTCGGAATCGATTAACGACCTGGAAGCCAGCACCTACACCATTGTTGGATCACTCAGCCGGCCGACTACCCCCAATAATACCCCAACTGAGATGCCCCTGGAGCAGGCACGCGGAGTGTATCAGTCACTCAGCAGTTCATACAGGAATCTTTGCGGCCCACTCCGGAACGACGTGTGATTCCCGATGTATATAAATTATAGTGAATTCATTCAGCTTCGAATGGATTGGGGTTCCCGCGCCGCTTCGAACCCGATATCCTGTCCAAGGGACTGAGGCGTATCTGTCACTATGGGTGCCTGGTCAACCGCGGCCGGTGGGTGAAACTCGATCAATAGGGGACAGACCACCTGTTCTGGCCCAGGGTAGCCTGCCGTGTCAGGCATAGAAAGGGAGCCTTATCGCCGGGAGAATAGATTCAATATGCACTGGTTGCCGATACTGGGATTCGTCTTGCTTGGGGGTCTATTCCTCTACGAGGCACTCCGCCGCGGCGCAAGCAGGACCTGGTCGTGGGGGCGAGGCGGTAACGCGGCGCCTCTATCGCGGGCGGCCTACAGCGTGTGGGGCATCACCTTGCTTTGCATCGCATGGGTGCTCACGCAGGCACCGCAGCCTGCCCCCTTGGCCGCGCTGGCTCTGCTCGGTTGCCTGATCGCAATCGTGGTGGTGGCGATCGCAGACACCCGGGTACGGTGCCGCCCGCACGGGCCGAGACACTAGGGCATGGGGCGAGGTGGCGATCCGCAGGGCACGACCTCCCTTGGTCGCTGGACCCGGATCGCCGCCTGGCCGTTGCGACTGCTCTGGTATAATCTGTATTTCTGGCTCGTGGCGCCGCTTCGCCGCAGTCTTGCCGCAGGGCTCTCCTTCGGGATCTCGGAAGGAGAGCTTTTCGTGGTGCGCAGTCCCCTTCGCGTCACGGTGCTCACCCACTGGCGAGCCCCTTATACGGGTGGCCTCACCTGCGTCGTCCCCGCCGGGACACAGCTGGTGGCCTTGGGGAGCACACCTGTGGGCTCTAAGGAGGCCCGCTTCGCCCCGCGCTCGCAGACCGCTTTCGCCCGCGCACTGATCCCCGCCTCGGTGCGTGAAAACCCGCGCTTCGATTCCGCCTCGCTGGTGCTCAGGGCCGGCGAGATCGAGACGCAGCTGTCCAGGGTCTCCGGGCCATAGGCCCAAGGCTTATCTCTGGGCGGACGCGACCTGGCGACCATTTCGTACCACTCATTTGTCGATTGAAAAGTGGCATCGACATCGACAACGACAACGACAACGACAACGACAACGACACCACGATAGTCGAAGAGCTCATGGTGAACGAGATCACCGGCACATTGAAGTAACGGGAGGATTGTGGCGTTTGCCAAAAACGAGCATTGCGGAAATGTGGCCGAGTGAAATTATTTTGTTATACGGCATTATCGCTGCCAATATTCACCTGAACGAGAAAAACAGCGGCGGCCACTGCCAGCCAACAAAAGCAACGGTGAATAACCAACCACCTACAACATAAAACCCGGATAACTGCGTCTTTCCCATCTGCCCGAAATACGATTGCTTTAGACGCACCACAAGAATAACAATTTGTATGAACGCCAGAACAAAATTCAGCGGAATGATTGCCAGTCCAATCAAAACTGATAAACTGGGATGCCCTCCAAGTGGATCAATGAATACCCCCGACAGGATACCGAGTAGTGCCCCTGTCATCTGCACAATACCTGTGTATTTTACAAAAAGAGCACGATTTTTCATTTGTGATCACAGGCTCCTAAGTGCCGTATTACGTTTAGCTAACTTGTGCGAAGTATCTGTTGCATAGCTTCCGTATGCAATCTGCGTAACAGATGCTTTGTGGCGATGGATCATCGTAGATTTAAAACCAACCGGTAACTACTAGTTATTCTGCCCAATGTGAGCAAGGCTCCCGGAGCGCAGGAATTTGATCCTCACACAGTCGACAGATCGAACTCATGTAACCCACATTCGCGCTTAAGGCCGAAAAAACGCGTCTGCTCTGCGTGGCTTACCTCGTGAATCGACCGGGTGGTGTGGTGGTCACCAACACTGACGTAGCCCTTCTCCCAAAGCGGGTGGTATGGCAGGTCATGCTGCTTAAGATAGCGGTGAACTTCGCGGTCAGTCCAGTCTGCTATCGGGTGCACTTTCCAGCGATCACCAGACCAATTGAGATACGGCGTATTGGCACGACTAGCAGATTGCGACCTTCTTAGACCCGCAAACCAAGTGCCGGCACTGAGCTCGCGCAGTGCCGCTTTCATCGGCGTAACTTTGTTTTCATTGTTGTAGGCAGTAATACCGGCCTCGCCTTGTCCCCAGCGCTCTCCGAAGCGGGCTTCCTGCCAAGCTGGTGAGTGCTGAGCTCGATAGATTTCGATATTAAGATCCAGCCGCTCGGTGAGTTCATCGATGAATCGATAGGTCTCCGCAAACAGATAGCCCGTGTCCACCAGTATGACGGGAATGTTCGGACTCTCCGCGGTCACAAGGTGCAGCGTAACCGCTGCCTGCACACCAAAGCTTGAACTCATAACATGCTGCGTCGGCAGGTTTGTAAGCGACCAACGAATCCGCTCTTGAGCCGACAGTCCATCGAGCTTGCTATTGCAACGGTCTAGTGTCACCTGACGGCTTTCTTCCTCACCAAGCGCGACGCAGCTGCCGCTATTGTAGCTCGCCGTTTCGGCTCGGAGAGCTGTCATCCGAGCGCCTCCGCCAGAGGTGCGCAGCACCGATAAGAAAAGTCACCAAAGGATTCACCGTCACGTCGTCCCGCGACAAACCGTGAACATAACTCGTCTAACACGTCCATGAACTCGTCCTCGTCAACATTTTCGTGGGTTAGCCGATTCAGTCGCTGACCGTCGACACTACCGCCAAGGAACAGGTTGTAGCGCCCGGGCGCTTTTCCAACCAGCCCAACCTCTGCCAGGTAGGGACGCGCGCAACCATTCGGACAACCGGTAATTCTCAACGAGATCGGTTCATCAATCAGGCCGTGTTTTTGCAATAGCAATTCAACTTTCGAATTGAGTTCCGGCATATACCGCTCGGCTTCCGCCATTGCCTGCCCACAAGTCGGAAACGCAACGCAAGCCAGTGCCTGCTGCCGCAGCGGCGACACCTGTTGCAGCGCAGTGACGCCATAGTGATCAGCCAGTTTCTCGATAGCCGGCCTGTCCACGGCATCGATACCGCTGATTATGAGATTCTGATTAGCTGTCAGGCGAAAGTCACCACTGTGTATCTGCGCGATTTCCCGGAAGCCTGTCAGCACCCGATGTTGATCATCGTCTTTGATACGCCCCTCCGGAATGAACAGTGTCAGGTCCCAGCGGCCATATTGGCTCTTTGACCAACCAAACTGATCTCCACGGCTAACGAACAGGAATTTCCTCTCGTCCTGCAGGCGGTACCCCAGACGGCCAAACAACTCCTCCCGAAACCAGTTCAACCCACGATGGTCGATCGTGTATTTCAGCCTGGCGTGCTTGCGGTTGGTACGATCGCCAAAGTCACGCTGCAACTTAACAACATGTTCTGCAATCTCAATCGCCTGATCGACGGTGCAAAACCCGATCACGTCCGCAACGCGCGGATAGGTATCAGGTTCACCGTGAGTCATACCCATACCACCACCGACAGCGACGTTGAATCCGATGAGCTCGCCGTCTTTCTCTATCGCAATAAACCCAAGATCCTGCGAAAAAATATCCACATCGTTCGAGGGAGGAATTGCTATTCCGATTTTGAACTTGCGTGGCAAATAGGTGCTACCGTAAATTGGTTCGACGTCAGTCGATCCTTCAACCTTCTCACCGTCGAGCCAAATCTCATGGTAAGCGCGCGTCCGCGGCGTCAGGTGCTCACTGATTGCAGTCGCCGTGGCGTATGCAGCCCGATGAATGGCTGACTTTTTGGCGAGCGGCGAGCACATGACGTTGCGATTGACATCGCCACAAGCGGCAATGGTGTCAAGCAGACGATTGTTAATACGGCTAATCGATTTCTTCAGGTCTCTCTTACTCACGCCGTGAAATTGAATTGCTTGCCGTGTAGTCAGCCGTAGCGTGTAGTCACCGCAGTCTCTCGCGACTTCATCAAGCGCGAGCCATTGCTGCGGAGTCGCTATACCACCGGGCACACGAACACGGATCATGAAGCTGTAGGTCGGCTCGAGCTTTTGCCTTAGCCGATCACTGCGCACATCGTGATCGTCCTGCTGATAGAAACCGTGAAATTTCGAGAGCTGTGTGTCGTCTTCGGACAATGCGCCTGTTGCATTATCGGCGAGACTCTCAACGAGAGTGCCACGCAAGAAGTTACTACGGGCTTTGAGTCCTTCGACCGCAGTGAGCTCTGCTTCTCTTTTATTGGTCATTCGTGATCACCTAGTAGACATCGCGCTGATAGCGGCGCGCCGCCTTCATTTCGCTGAGGTATTGGGCTGCCCCTTCATCGTTGAGTCCGCCTGCAGACTGCAACACGGCATGCAACGCCTGATTGACATCCACCGCCATTCGCTCGGCATCACCGCAAACGTAAATATGCGCACCGCGTTCAAGCCATGCGTATATCTGCTTCGCCTGCTGAGTAATTCGAGTTTGGACGTAAACCTTCTGCGACTGGTCCCTTGAGAACGCGGCGTCAATACGATTAAGGAGCCCCTCTTTGCGATAGCGCAACCATTCGAGTTGGTAGAGAAAATCGCTTGAGAGATTTCGGTCTCCGAAAATTAGCCAGTTGTCGCCTTTGTGGCCATGCTCCTTGCGATGCTCGACAAACGCTCGGTATGGCGCGACACCGGTGCCCGCACCGATCATGATAATTGGTGTATCACCGTCCACTGGTAGTCGAAAATGATGATTTGGCTCGATGTAAATGGGTACTTCCTCTGCACCACCAATCAGGTAACTCGAAGCAGCGCCCCAATGAGGTCGACCGAACTGCGTGTAACATACGACGCCAACTGTCAGGTGCGCCTCTTCCGGATTAGCATCCAGACTCGACGCGATCGAATACAGTCGCGGCGTTAGTTTCCGCAATGAATCCACGAATGCCTGCGCCTGCCAGGCCCTGGGATATCGAGCGACGATGTCGATAAGCTGCCATGTCTTGAAAAGCTCTGTTAGCTTGTCGCGGTCCTCGACTATCTCTTGCAGTTTCCCGTGATCTGACGCCACGGCCTCCAGAAACGGCCGGTTCAGGCCGGTGATTTCCTTGCGCCGCGTCAGGGCATCCGACAGGGCAATGGACTTGCCATCAACAACCACTTCCTCCGCGCCATCTAATTTGAGCAAGTCCAGCAGCGCCTCCGCCAACTCCGGTGGATTCTGCGGCACGACTCCGAGCGAATCACCTGGCAGATAACTCAATCCAGACCCTTCCAGGCTGAGTTCAATGTGACGGACATCCTTGGTCGATCCATGCCCGGTGATTCTCTGCTTGGTCAGAATTTCAGCTTTGAACGGTTGTTCACGCGTGATTGCCACTACCTGGTTAACAGGTCGCAAGTAGGGGGTGCTGTTCGGGATTACGGTGTCCGTTTGCGCCGCCGCGTAGCCGACAACCTGCTCTGACCAGGCCGCCGCGAATGAATCGAAATCGAGGTCGCAATCAACGCGATCTGCCACAGCCTTTGCGCCTAATTCCTGTAGGCGGTTATCGAAGCGCTTGCCGATCTCGCAGAAGTCCGCATAGCTCGAATCGCCCAGCGCAAGAATCGAGTAATTCAGATTTTCCAAACGCGGTGCTTTTTTTGCAAACCAGTACTCGAAGAACAGCTCGCTACCATTCGGCGCCTCGCCAATGCCGTGTGTTGCAATCACGAACAGCGCATTATCAAGCTTCGCCAAAGCCTTGGGCCGGTAGTCGCGAATATCGTACAGTTCGACGGTCAGACCTGACTCCCGGGAACGCTCAGCGAGCGCCGCTGCGACGCGGCGACTATTGCCGGTTTCAGTCGCGTAGAAAATAGACCAAACCGACGCTGCTGCCATCGCAGCGGGTTGAGCTGCTGCTTGTCGCTCGGATGCCTGAAGCGTAGCGATTCCCGCAAGATAGCCGCTGGACCAGAGCAATTGCTCTCGATCATATCCAGCGACCGCTGAGTCAAGAATACTCAGCTTGTCACTTTCCAGCGGTGGCACTACTGTTTGCAGTGATACTGAAGCCACGTACTAATCTCCGATACAGGTGGAAGCGGTACGCTACTTGTTACGAGGGCCTTGTTGAACGACGAACATCTTATACGCCCATAACCGAACGTAATACTGGATCGGGTAGTACGCAGAGGACAAGAACAGCATAAGGACATTCCAAACAGCTCTTTGACAGTGGTAAATCGCGATGCTCTTATCGGCCATCACTATGATTTATGCATTCGAAAAGTACTTCGCTATGTGCTGCTGCCGACGACACCGGCGGCCCGCTGACCTGTTCACCTGAATTAACAAACAGCAAAGCAACATTCTCAAGCCGCCCAACCGATAGGATGAGCGGCTTTTTTTATGCCCTCGCTGAACCGTGGATAATTGATGACACTGAAACAACTCAAGTACTTGCTTGGCATTGTAGACAACGGCTTGAACATTACAGCCGCTGCGGAACGGCTACATACCAGCCAACCTGGTATCAGCAAACAACTCAAGCTGCTTGAGCATGAGATCGGTGTGAGGATTTTTACACGCAAAGGAAAAAGCCTGGTGTCGCTTACGCCGCCCGGTGAGGAAATCGTCAAGCTCGCACGCAACATTGCACGCGATGTCGCGAATATCCGCAGTCTCGGCAGGGATTTGGCTGCGACACAGGAAGGTACTCTGTCTATCGCCACTACGCATACGCAGGCTCGGTACGTACTGCCAGAGGTCATCCTTAAATTTCGGCAGCAATATCCGAAGGTCAACCTGGAACTCCATCAGGGAACTTCCGAACAGATCGCCGCGCTGGTCGCCGACAACAAAGTGGACTTCGCGATCGCCACAGAATCACGAGAGCTGTTCCCCGAACTTAACCTGTTGCCGTGTTTCAGTTGGGATCGCATTGTCCTTATACCTCAGGGTCATGCACTTGCGGTTGATAAAGAACGGCTGACATTGGAAAAACTTGCGGCGCACCCACTGGTGACTTATGTATTCAGCTCAAGCCGTGAGTCGTCTTTCCTGCAGGCATTCGAACAAGAAAATCTCGAACCAAACGTTGTGTTTACCGCCAGGGATGCAGATGTCATAAAGACCTATGTGCGTATGGGCATGGGGGTTGGGGTCATCGCGCCCATGGCACTGCAAAATGGTGATCTAACGGATATGATCGCCATTAATGCCCGGGATCTCTTCCCAACTGTCACGACCTGGCTCGGGTTTCCGAGAGACAGGGTACTCAGGAGCTATATGAAGGAATTCATCGCGATGTTCGCACCGCACTGGCCGCGCTACTTGATTGAGCGAGCCATAAAGGCCGAGTCGCGAGCGATTGTCGACGCTCTGACTGAAACTCTGGATCTCCCGACCTGGGTCGGATAATCGTCGAAATACCAGTCGCGATTGGGTCATGCATCGGCTTACTGCGTTACAATTTCAGACCGAGCCACAGTTTTGCCAACGGAAACCCCTTCAAATCGACGCAGAATTACAAACCAACATTCGTGAGACGGTTGCGCGAGCATTGCAGGAAGACATCGGCACCGGCGATCGAACGGCTGAGCTGATTCCAGCTTCGGCTTTGGCAGTTGCAACGATAATTTCGCGTGAACGAACAACCATAGCGGGTTGTCTCTGGGTCGATGAGGTCTTCGCGCAGCTGGAGCCGTCAGTCAAGATTAACTGGCTGATCGATGATGGCGTGACGGTGGAGACCAATGCGATCATCTGCAGAATTAGCGGCCCGGCACGCCCAATCCTGACGGGCGAACTAACGGCCTTGAATTTCCTGCAGACACTCTCCGCCACCGCAACCGCAACGGCCGACTACGTAGAGGCTGTGAGTAGTACCAAGTGCCAGATTCTGGATACGCGAAAGACACTGCCCGGCCTGCGTCTGGCGCAAAAGTACGCTGTGCGTTGCGGCGGCGGAAGCAATCACCGCATCGGCTTATTCGATGCAATCCTCATCAAGGAAAATCACATTCAGAGTGCCGGTGGTATTTCTGCGGCCATCAAGTCATGTCGCAAGTCGCATCCGGGCTTACCTGTTGAGATAGAAACCGAGTCGATCGATGAATTGCGCGAGGCTTTGACGGTTAGTCCCGAACGACTGCTGCTGGATAATTTTTCTCTGCAAATGCTCGAAGAGGCGGTCGCGATCAACCGCACCGAAGGACGGCCACCAGCGAAACTCGAGGCGTCTGGCGGACTGAGCCTCGACGATATTGCGAAGGTTGCGAAAACAGGAGTGGACTATATTTCGGTCGGCGCGCTCACCAAGAATATCAAAGCGATCGATTTCTCAATGCGCTTCGAGTAACGCCCCGACCGTCATCGCCTGGTGGTGTTGCCAGTCGAGCTTTGTGGTTGGGAAGTCATCGCGATGATGCGCACCGCGACTTTCTTCACGACGCAGGGCCGCAAGAGTCACCAGGCGCGCCACCAACAGACGATTTCGAATTTCGCCATACGTCCTCACCAACTGAACGGCAGGCTCAGAGCCGGCTATAGTTCGCTTGCACATGGCGGTCAGGCGAATTTCCATTGCCGATAATTCAGAGCACGCTTCTTGCAATTCGATGCCGGATCGGAGGATACCAACTTTCCGGGACATCAGTTTTCGGATCGATTCGTCTATTTCCTGCAGCTCATTTAGAGCCATTGCTGGCGGAGCTCCGGGAATCGCCGACGACCGCAATCGATAGCTGCAACGAGCAACAGAGGTTCCCGGGATATCGGCCGCAACACGAAGCGCATAGGTCAACGCCTCCAGCAACGAATTGCTGGCGAGACGATTGGCGCCGTGAACGCCGGTAGTGGCTACCTCACCACAGGCCCATAAGCCACTCACTGAAGTTCGACCGGAGCGGTCTGTCTGCACACCGCCCATATGATAGTGCGCGGCCGGCAATACCGGCAATGGTTCGGCATTCGGGTCCAAAGCCGCCTTTTCGGCCGCCGCGATCGCCTGTGGAAAAGAACCAGCAAGCCCGGC
>Ga0114931_10002858_pt1 | contig 21967 bp, 19 predicted proteins | sample 2SBtaG_FD_89579 | JGI IMG/M metagenome (GOLD analysis project Ga0114931, IMG submission 89579) | Deep subsurface microbial communities from Kolumbo volcano to uncover new lineages of life (NeLLi) - 2SBTROV14_V59a metaG | ecosystem: Environmental > Aquatic > Marine > Volcanic | place: Kolumbo... | reverse complement strand
CAGGAAACGTTTCGTTTCTTGATCGAAAATGAGGATCGGATCTGCAATTTTATTGAACAGCGTCTCATATTTCTGCATCACTTCAGCGACGCGCTTTTCCGTCTCTTTGCGCTGCGTAATGTCCTGTTTGATGGCGATAAAGTGGCTGATGGCGCCGCCTTCTCCTACTACCGGCGTGATAGTCATCTCTTCATGGTAGAGCGTGCCATCCTTGCGGCGGTTGACGATCTCTCCCCGCCAGACTTTACGCGCCAGGATCGTAGCCCACAGTTTCTTGTAGAACTCGTCACTTTGCTCGCCGGACCGAAGAAACTTCGGTGTGTGACCTATGATTTGATGGATATCGTAGCCCGTTAACTGGGCAAATGCCAGGTTTGCCCAGTTGATACGCCCCTGATTGTCTGTGATAACAACTGCATTGGCAGCCGACTCGAGAGCCGTTCTTAGTAGTTCCAACTCCTCCTGAGTTTGTGCAAGTTGTTTCTCGGTTCCAATTTCGCGCAAGACGCGCATCACGGTGGAGAGCAAAAGCTTGCGAAGAGAATTGTTCTTGATAATATAATCACGTGCTCCCAGCTTCATCATCTTTACCACCAACTCCGGGTAACCATGCGCCGTCATGACGATGAAAGGCAGGGACTTACCCTGCATCCTTAGCTCTCGAATGACCTGGTCTCCTTTCATGTCAGGCAGTTCATAGTCCAATAACAGGAGCGCAGGCTCGTTTGTCTGCAACCATGTCAACGCTTCGCCACCCGAGGTCGCCCCGACAACCTCAAAGCGTTGTTTGCTGAGAATTCGTGCGACCATGCGCAACGTGGTATCGTCATCCTCGATAACGAGAATAGCATGGCGTTCGTCTTTACTACTTGTGGATTTTTCGTCTAAAGCTGGTGTGAAAGTCTTCTTGCCGCCGCCCATGGCTTTTATTTCCCAATCTAAACTGAACAAATACTAGTTTACATATCGGTTGTCGTGAAGATTTCTGTTGTTTTTCGAACACTAAGTTAAAAGCCGAGGACAAAGCGTCTCTCGTTGGGAGACGGTAACGATAATGGCGCTGTAGACAATAGGAAGTAAGGTCGCCATCTGCTCAATAAACAGGGACGACCAGCCGATAGTGTAAGCGGCGGCAAGGCGCCACCGGTCACGATCCGTTAGGAGAACCATGCCCACAATCCTCATTATCGAAGATGTCGCAGAGGCGAGAAAAGCGATTTCTCGGACCCTCGAAACAAACGGTTACGAGGTGCTGACAGCCCCGAACGGCAAGCTAGGTCTCCACGTCGTACAAGACGTCCCCGTGGACCTGGTCCTAACCGACATTCTTATGCCAGAAATGGAAGGTCTCGAGACCATTAGAGCCATTGTCAATCTGCGACCGGACCTTCCCATCATTGCCATGACGGGTTCGATTTGTGAACCGTTCCTTGAAGCCGCTGTGGCCTTCGGCGCCGTTTCCGGCCTCACCAAGCCATTCAGTAACGACCTGCTCTTACGCCAGATTGCCAACGCGTTGGGCAATAAATTAAGAAAAAGATAGCAAGTCGCGTTTGCCATAATCTCGACTAAGACAATCGGTCGAGAATCCGCCGTTCCCCTGCATCCGATCGAGAACTAACCTGGAATGCCGCGCTTTATCAGCGTGTCATGTGGCCCCGGTATCCTATGACTTCCAGAACAGGCCACAAGCATCATGTGACGCAACTCGCCGCTCTGGCTTAAGAAACTGGCATGAGAGATTATGGTGTGGGAGACAAACCCGGCTAAGCAACTTCACCTCATGTTGTGTTTCGAATGGCGGGTGACACGAATGATGCGGTGGGCAGCTTAAAGACTCCTTTGAGGCGCCGGATTTTGAACACGCATCCAAACTGACGAAATGAGAAAGGAGGGCCTAGAGCGTATGCCTAAACCCTCCTTTCAATGCCACCTCTCGCTAACCACGGGGACTGCCATAAGAATGAAGTAACCTTGCACCGTCCGCAAGCGCAGATATTCATGTCTTGAGGACTTCAAAGGCTGCTTGTCAAAAAGATAAGAAAAAGAACCATAAGTTGTAAATTATTTTTTTGTAAACGTTTTGCGCAACTATTGGCGCAGTTTTGCAGCGCGATCAATCTCATATCTGCCCTGGAATCAGTCCACGGCAATTATTTCCATCCAGCTTGCCAATACAATATCAGGCAAGCTATTTTCTCGCGCCTGGGAATATTCGTAGGCTGTATGTGTACTAGCTTATAGCTTTTTAATACTTCACCGGGCGGCCATGTGACTTCTTCCTCCTCAAGAATCAAACACATGGTCGCCATTTTATTTTGGTAAAATCGTACGCCGTCGCCGTTATTTCGTCTGGGCACCATTCCCCCGCCCCTCCCGCATCATCTTCAGTTAGCGAGTTCCGCTGAGCCACGCTTACAATTTCTCCTCAATTGCAAAAAGTCCCGAACCTTTCTTCGGTTTGTTTGTAGAATGGCAATGACAGACCAATTTGGTGCCGCCCGAGAATAATATTACCAGACCGATGAAAGGATTACCATGCGAAAACGTGTACTGACCGCCATCGCGATTTTGAGTATCGCCTGTGCCTCGCAGAGCGTTGCTCAGGACAATGCTGACAATGCTTATGAAAGGGTATTGATTGAAGAAGTGGTTCAGAAGTTTTTATCGGGTGTTACCAACTATGATGTTAATGTGCTTCGCCAGGCTTTTCATCCTGATGCTCGTATTTTATATACAACGACCTCTGGTCAATTCACGCAATTGACACAGTGGGATTGGTATGAGCGCATCAAAAGACCAAGCGCCATTCCGCGTCGAAAAAACAGCATTATTTCGATCGATATAACCGGCAATGCCGCCATAGCAAAGACAGAGTCTGTATTCAGCGATTTCAAGTTCACACATTATCTTTCTCTGTTGAAAATTTACGACAAATGGTTGATTGTGAATGAGGTTTATAGCAAAGAAAAACTGAAAGCGGGCCAGACTGAGATGAAGGCCAAAACCAAGTAGCTGTCCGCGCAGTCATTGCGTCCGAATATGACCAGAATTCCCTTGCTGTTCGAGGGAATTCTTTTTATCTAGTATTTACCTCGCCGGTTACCTGGCGCATCCAGCCAAGTGGCCGAATCCCGATAAAAATTTCCGGAGATCAAGGTGTTTTCCTTGACAATCTAAGCTGAGGCAACATGACGTTTGAGCAATTCCTGACAGAGTTCGAAGAACAGGTAGTACCACTAACATGCAGGCACCATCGAGCCTACTTTGAAGCAACAATTTCCGGGGAGGGTGCCGACTATCAAAAATCCGCCGAGCTTGAGATGCAACTTAACCGGATTTATGCTAGCAAGGAAGCGTTTGCCCAACTGAAAGCATTTAAGGAATCGAAGGCCGTCAAGGGTGGTTTGCAGCAACGTCAACTGGATGTGCTGTATCGAGCCTTTCTTTCCAGACAGACGGATAAAAAAAAGCTTGATGAAATCATTGCTGCGCAAAACGAATTGGAGAAAAAGTATTCGACCTTCAGAACCGAGGTGAACGGCAGAGAGTACACGGATAACGAAATTGATAACATTCTAAAAAGCGTGACAGATTCGCATGAACTGCGGGCAGCCTGGCTGGCCAGCAAACAGATCGGGCATTCGGTGGCGCCGGCTGTCCTCGACTTGACTCGAAAACGCAACGAGCTGGCACGGGATGTGGGCTTTTCGAATTACCATACGATGCAATTGCAACTAAGCGAACAGAATCCTCATGATATTGAAGCGCTCTTTGATGCGCTGGACGAGCTGACGCGTGAATCATTTGCAGATGTCAAGGACGACATGGATGCATTTCTCGCCGCTCGTTTCGACATTGCCAAGAACGATTTGATGCCGTGGCATTATCAAAACCGATTCTTTCAGGACGCCCCCAAAATCTATTCTGTGGATCTGGATTCCTACTATCAGGATCAGGATTTAGTGGAATTGACTAGCCGGTACTATGCCGGCATCGGCCTTCCCATCGACGACACAATTGCGAAAAGCGACCTATTTGAAAAAAATGGCAAATACCAGCATGCCTATTGCATAGATATCGACCGCACAGGAGACGTGCGCGTGGTCTGCAACATCAAGCCGAACTACAATTGGATGAACACCATGCTGCACGAATTTGGACATGCTGTCTACGACAAATTCCACGATCCAAACTGTCCATGGAGCTTGCGGGAACCGGCACATATATTTACGACCGAGGCCATCGCCATGATGTTTGGCCGGTTGGCCTCAAACGCAGATTGGTTGCAGGCAATGCTTGGTATTTCCGAACAAGAAAAAAACCGGATAAAGGCGGCAAGTCTGAAAACACTTCGGCTGGAACAATTGGTGTTTAGCCGCTGGGTCCAGGTGATGTACCGCTTTGAAAAGGCGATGTACGAGGACCCGGAGCAGAATCTCAACCAGTTATGGTGGGAGCTGGTAGAGACCTATCAGGGGCTGCAAAGACCCGTCGGGCGCAACGAACCTGATTGGGCTGCGAAAATTCATGTGGCTCTGTACCCGGCCTATTACCACAATTATATGATGGGCGAGTTACTCGCCTCACAACTCGTGGCTTATATTTCCAGAAACGTGCTGAATTTGGAGCAATCGGCCAGCTTCTCAAATAATCAGGCGATCGGTACCTACCTCATCGACAACATTTTTAAGCAAGGGAATCAACTTGCCTGGAATGATATGATTGAGAAAGCCACGGGGGAGAGGTTGACCCCAAAATATTTTGCCAACCAGTTTGTCGATTAGCCGCGGGTCGGCGGTCACAGTGACTGTTAACAACACAACTGATTGGATGCGAATGAAGCAACAGCTGTGGAACCCCGGTCGAGCAGGTTACGGTGCAACTGAATCCTGCCCACAGTGTGAGGTAACCATATTCTTTTGATCCGCTTGTAGGAGGAACATATGCCCCAAACCTTTGTCGAAAAAATTGCTCAAGAGTTTGCTGTTGGTTTGAAGAAAAGTCAAAAAGTGTTTGCCGGAGATTACATTTCGATTCGGCCGGCCTATGTCATGACGCACGATAACTCCGGTGCGGTCATACCCAAGTTCGAAACCATTGGCGCTACACACATCGCGAATCCGAGACAGGTGGTTTTTACCCTTGATCACGATATTCAAAATCGCAGCGAGAAAAATCTTGAGAAATATGGCAGGATAGAACGTTTTGCCAAAAAGCATGGCATCGACTTTTATCCGGCCGGGCGTGGTATCGGTCACCAGATCATGGTTGAAGAAGGATACGCCTGGCCCGGTAGCATGGCCGTGGCGTCCGATAGTCACTCCAACATGTATGGCGGCATCGGCTGTCTCGGGACGCCTGTTGTCAGGACGGATGCGGCGGCTATTTGGGCGACAGGCCGGACCTGGTGGCAGATTCCACCTATTGCCAAAGTCGAACTGCAAGGAGAGTTGCGGAAAGGTGTGACCGGAAAAGATATCATCATCACTTTGTGCGGATACTTTAATCAAGACGAGGTTCTCAACCACATTGTTGAATTTGTAGGTGATGGGGTTCATTACCTGTCGCTAGATGATCGCCTGACCATTGCGAATATGACCACGGAGTGGGGTGCCCTGGCTGGCGTTTTCCCTGTTGACCGGGTAACCGTCGAATGGCTCAAGCAGCGAGTGGATTTCGTGCGGGCGCGAGGGTTGGCTGGCGTGCCTTCTGATGCGGATGGCAATGGGTGCCACCCACGGTTGAACAATGCTGCCCTGCAGAGATTGCAGACGAATTTGCCAAACTTGCAACCGGATGCCGACGCAGGCTATGCCAAAGAGCTCCGGTTTGACTTGACGTCCATTCAGCCGCATGTTGCGGGGCCGGACACAGTCAAAGACATGACCCCACTCAGCGAAATGCGGGCAAACAAAGTGAAAATCGATAAGGCTTACCTGGTTTCTTGCGTCAACAGCCGCGTTGAAGATCTCGCGGAGGCGGCATCAATTTTGCGCAATCAGGAGATAGCAGACGGCGTCCAATTTTACGTAGCAGCCGCATCGAGTGAGGTTCAGGCGGAGAGCGAGCGACGTGGTGATTGGCAGGCCCTCATTGCGGCCGGCGCGACAGTCCTGCCTCCCGGGTGTGGGCCTTGTATTGGGCTGGGCTCCGGGACTCTAAAAGATGGTGAGGTTGGCATTTCGGCGACAAATCGAAATTTTAAGGGTCGAATGGGCTCGCGCAGCGCGCAAGCCTACCTGGCTTCCCCTGCCGTCGTTGCCGCTTCGGCGCTAAGAGGGTATATAGATTTTCCCGGCGACTGGCAAACACAGAGGCCTGCCGGGGAGATAAAACTGACGGGAAAAGCCAAAAGTCCCGCAGCCCACGTCCCCATTCTCAAGGGGTTTCCTCAAACCATCGCCGGAGAACTAATTTTTTGCCATCAGGACAATTTGAATACCGACGGCATCTACCCTGGCAAATACACGTATATCGACGAGTTTACCCCGGAGCAGCAAGCGGGTGTCGTGATGGAGAATTATGATCCAGCATTCCGCAACATCGTGCAGGCAGGGGATATTCTGGTCGGTGGTTTCAATTTTGGCACCGGTAGCTCGCGCGAACAAGCTGCCACGGCCTTGAAGCATCGTGGGCTGGCCCTGGTTTTGGCCGGCTCTTTCAGTGAAACCTACAAACGCAACGCCCTCAACAACGGCTTCCTGACCATCGAAGTCCCTGAATTGGTCAGTGACCTGAAGAAACGGTTTGGCGTTGCTACGCTGACGGTCCGGTCCGGAATCCAGGCCACACTGGATTTCGCCGCTGCAACGATTACGGCGGAACAAAAAGTCTATCGCATGGATCCGCTTGGTCCGGCCGCCCAGGAACTGGTGATCGATGGCGGACTGGAAAACTGGGTGAAAAAACAGCTCGTCTGATAGACTACTTACCGCGTATGAGGTTGCCTCCGACCTGCCACCTACCTTCATGTGGACACCTACAGTTCTCTATGTATCGCTGCATGTTTCAATCGCCGTTGGCCGTCTCCACCATTCCCCTGAGATTCCTGTTGCCGCCCCGCATTGGATATGTGTTACCTGTCACTCTCAATGGGGTGGTTCTTGCCCGCGGTCCGTTCGGTCAACGTATGACGCCAAGACAATGCACCTTGAGTCAGGTGTTCCCGTAGCACCCTAGCGGATGAGCGTCAGTTTGCGCGCTTTGGTGGTGTCACCCATTTCGATGCGGTACAAGTAGGTGCCACTCGCGACATCGTCGCCCGTCTCATTCTTGGCATTCCATTTTGTCGAGTAGAAGCCGCGCGGCTGCTCCTGGTTGACCAGCGTCTTGATCAATCGGCCCTTCAGGTCATAAATGGCGAGACGCACCGGTCCGCTATCGTTAATCTTATAGTTGATCACCGTGGTCGGGTTGAAAGGGTTTGGATAGTTCTGAAAGAGCTGGAAAGAGCTGGGGAGATTGTCCTCTGTCGGCATAACCGAGGTTGCTTCACTGGCTAACCATTCGCCTGAGCTGATCCGGTTGAGAGAGGTGTCGGGTACGGAAAAAAAGATATTCTGTAGATTCGGTATGCGCTCGACGGCGCCCGTTCCGACCAGTTCGAGAAAGCCGCCTTGCCGGTTTTTTTCTGCATACAGGCGCAATTTGTAGCCGCCTGGAATCGCGTAAATTGCCGAGGTGGCCGCCTTGTCGAAGTTTTCGATTTCGTTGAAGTCGTCGTAGTTGCGCAGGTCGCGGTCTGCGTAGTCCAGAAAGATGGCACGTCCTTCGAATGATTCCTCGGCATACAATTCGACCCCGGCATCCCGGATCTCACGTACTTCACTCACCGGCTCTTGCGGACTAAACTCGATCATCTTAACGGAACCCGAGGGCCCGCTCCGGCCATGTTCTGTGGCATAGTAAAACAGTTTATGTGATGGCGACACATATGCGCCGCCGGCAGCCTGCAGGTCGCCCTGTCTTTCACCGGAATTGGCACTGGGGAAAATATGTTTGCTGGCAACTTTGGTAATTACCACACCATCACCACCAGCGTCAGGATCTGGCCGCCGTCGGGGCACACTGACTCGATAGGCGTCGATGTAGTCCCCTCCGCCCAAACCCTGAGGGCGGCGGCCGTGAGAGGCTATGAGAAATATTTTGCCGGTTTCGCATTCTGTTACCAGGTTCGTGTTTTGATAACCAACCCCGCTTACGATATTGTCCACATCTCCCCAGGCGAGGTCGAGCGTACTGTCCGGATTGAAAAGTTCAGATTGGAGCTCTGAATGGTGCCATCGGTCCCAAAGCCCGTTTGTTCCCAGGTAGCCTGCCGGGTTGTCCTCCAAATCACTGTTGAGGATATAGAATTCGAGAATCCGGGCATCTGATAAAGCTCTGAGTAGAAGATAGCGTCCGTCGTCCAGTTTAACCACACCGACCGAGTTGGCGTTGTTTGGCGGTAGCTCCCATTTCGGAGAATCCCACAGTTGCCGGGGTTCAAGCGGATTGGTGAGATCCCAAAGCATGAACTCCGCCACATCCCGGTGGTGTTCTATATTGCCGGCCGAATTCAACAGCAGATATTTCCCGATGACCTGCATGCCACCTGGATGGTCAAATTCGCGTGAAACAATCTGGGAGACGACGATTCTGTCGTTTTCCGGCGGGGCCACGTCACGGGTCAATTTGCCGAATTCCAGTCGGTTCGAGCGCAAGCGACCGCCAAGGTTTTCGCGCGATCCCATCTCAACTACCGCAAAATGTCCTGGCCGCGAAATCTCGTCCAATTCACCGTTCGCCCGCAGCACGCGCTCACGATGAGATGAGGAAACGAACAAGTAGGGAACCGGCAGTCGCGGTAGCCACAAACGCTGAATCCCTTGCCAGTGGTTCTTCGTTCCGGCGCCCTGCACGGGCAGATAATGAGCGCCCCAGTTGAAGCCCAACGTTTCACCACTGCTCCCTAACCTATTGATGCTTGGGACGACATTCTCGATACAAGGATTTACGTCAGGCGACCCCGTGGGATGGCTTAAGTCACCTAAGAAAAAGTCAGCGCTGTCCTGGGCCGCTACTCCCGCCGGGGGAGACGCGAGAAGGCAAATGGTGAGAAACAGAATGCGGGGAAAACGTCTCTTCAACGTGGCTGTCCTCAAAATGCTAATCTAAAGAATGACATGAAATTGTTAGCCAGGTTTCCTTACAAATGAAACGTTGTTTTTTAACGCCTGAAACCGGCTGAAGTTCGAGGAAGCGCGACCTCGCGCCGCGGCAAGTTGGCGTGAGGTCCTTCTTACGTCAGGGTGTAAATGTCACACGAGGCGATTTTGGCTGAGAATTTCTTGTCAGAAAAATGACCGACGGCTGAATAAATTATCCCATGAAATGTATATAAATAGGTAAGCAAAGAAAGGTCCTCTTAGCATGGACTAATCTGCAATCACAAATTGTGAAACGGGCGCATTTTTTCAACAAAAGAGTCAGATGGCAGTTCTGCGCTAGGTTAGGGTAAGAAGGAAATTTTCTGCATTACACCGATTTAAGGTTTGTCCGGGGGGCCTCCTCAAATCCCGGAAAAGTTAGCTGACGGCGTAAGAATAGTTTACATTTTATTTCCTGGGGGATCCGGGACGTTTGTGACATTACGGCAATCCTCTTAATTTCCTTGTGATTTTGCGGTGACATGTCTAAATTAATTGTCGTTGTTCCTGCCTTGGGGATGACTATTCACAGGTATGTTTGCATGAAACGACTCGCACCAATTCTCCTGCTTTTCCTGGTAAGTAATTCGTCGCTATACGCACAGAACCAAGAGGTCTTCCGTGACCTTTTGGGAAAGGCCGAGACGCTGATGGCGCAAGGCGATCAGCAAGAAGCAAAATTGATCTACCGCCAGGCCCACTCAGTCGATGGCCACGCCGTCGCCCCTCTGATGGGGCTTGCCACGATCGCTGTCGATGAAAAAAAATGGGATGAAGCGCAGGACTGGTATCGTCAGATACTGGCGATTGAGCCTGGCAATGCCACTGCCAACGCTTACTTTGACAACAATCAAAAGCTGGCCGCTCTCATTGGCCAGGGTCAACAATTGCGCGCAACCGGCAATCTCGACAAAGCCGAAGGTAAATTTAAGGCCGCCCTGGAAATAGATAGTCACTCTTTGAGCGCTCTAAAAGGGCTCGGGGAAATCGCCGTGGCCAAACAAGATTGGCGTCGTTCGCGCTTCTACTACAGTCAAATCCGCGCGATTGCTCCTGATGACCCGGATGCTGAAAACTACCTGAATAATCCCCTCATTGAGACGAATCTGAACAAGGCTGACAGTCTGGCATCGAGACGGAAATTAAAGGATGCGAAGAAATTATATGAAACCGTGCTCTATATGGATCACAATAATGTATCGGCCTTAAATGGACTTGGCAGATTGTACCGCCAGATGAAAGACTGGAGCAAGAGCAAGAAGTGGTTCAAGAAAGCACTCGCTATCGATCCCAGGAACGAGGAAACCAATTACTATTTGCTGAACGGCCCTAACCCGGATGTCCTGCCGGTTCTGGAGGAAGCTAAGAAGCTACAGAAAACCGGGGAATATACAAATGCCAAGAAAAAATACAAGAAGGCGTTGAAGATATACCAGGGCACTATTCAGGCATTTCGCGGCCTGGGACAAATCGCTTTTGAAAGAAGGAACTGGGGTGGTATCAAGAATTCGTACAAGAAGGTGCTCGAGGTTCAGCCGCTCGATCTTGAAGCAAAATACCGGCTCGGCATTGCCTATCGCGAGACGGGCAAGATGAACAGTCTGCTAATCAAACGTAAACATTTCAACAACTCTGAGCGTTATTTTGAAGAGATAATGGCGACCGATTCGACCTACCTTGATGTGCTCTACCAGCGTGCCTTGTTGGCACGATGGCGCGACAAATGGGACCGCGCTCTGACACTGGCACAACGACAGATGGCATTGAAGCCAAACACGCGGAATTCCACGGTTGGACTGGTGAAGTTGTACCGCAGTTTTCGACTGGATAAGTCAGGCTCTGAATTTGGTAAATGGGCTGCCTACGGAGACGCGTCTTGGGTCGATTATGCGACAGCAGAACGTGCACGTGGCGAAGAACGTTACGCATTTGCCGACTCCATTTATCAGGATTTGTTGCTGGATCCGGGAACAGTGGGACGAGAAACCATCTATCTTGCCCTGGCACGTTCTCAAATCATGCAGGGTGATGACGAGGCGACCGGACAATACTTTCGTGTTGCACTCAATAACATGTCGTCCGAGGAGGACGCCGCCTTGTTTTTTGAAGATTGCAAATACATATTCACCGATCGGGAATACGATTTTTATCGCACTCTGAATTCGAGCGACCAGAAGAAAGCCTTTTTCAAGATCTTTTGGACTGCCCGCGATCCAACTCCGGCTTCTCCTGTCAATGTCCGCGCCATTGAGCACTACCGCCGGCTGGCCTACGCAGAAGCAAATTACTGGTATGACAGGCCCCGGTCTGCTGCGAACAATCCGGACCATGCAGGTGCCCTGAAATTTCCCAGGACCTACAGCTTAAATGAAGAGTTCAACGACAAAGGGCTCATATTCATTCGGCATGGGGAACCGAACGAGGTTGCGGTCACTCACAATGAGAGCGTCAATAATGAATCATGGTACTACTATGGCCGTGATGACCGGTCCAAAATGATTTTTCACTTTCTTATCGAGCAGCTTACCGGCGGCAACAATTGGCGATTGGTGCCTTTTCTGTCGGATCTGAACATGATTGCCGACCGTCTTGGCTGGGATGCAACGATGGACGAGATTTACCTGAACCAATTCAATGATAAAGCGCCGTTCACTGGCGGCAGCGGTTTCGGGCTGAAACAAAGTGTTGCCTTCAATCGGCTGTCTGATCGCAGTCGCCACGAAGTTTTATATGCGATGTCAAGTGACTTTCATACCTGGAATGACAAATATGAAGATTTGCCAGTATCATATTTTGTCTCTTCGTTCCGGGGTATCGATACCAGGACTGCGGTCCAGTTATATTTTGGCGTCCCAATTGCGCAGCTTCTTCCGGGTAAGAAGAGCGAATTCGCTGAGATGTTGTTTGAGCATGGCGCCGGTCTTTTTGAAAAATCGTGGCGCACGGTTTCGCGGTCGCATGAGCAAGTTTATCTTTTGCCAACAGATTCGGTCCGTGTTCACGACGGCTATTTTATCGGCAGTTATGAATTTCTGACAACGCCTGGCTCCGAAAAACTTACATTTTACGCCAAGGATCTAAAAAACAACCGAATTGGCCTGCGGAATTTCGATCTGGAGGTGCCTGACTTTTCATCCGGGAAATTTGGCCTGAGCGATCTCATGCTCGCCTATGACATTGGTCCTGCCCGCGAAGGCGCACGGTTCAGGCGCGGCAAGCTCGCTTACATCCCTAATCCAAGCCGCATATTTCGCTTGTCTGAACCGATTTTTCTCTACTACGAAGTTTATAACCTCGGCCGAAACGATAGAGGCTCCGCCTATGAAATCGAAATCAAGATGACACTATTGAAAAAGGGTAAGAAACACGCCGCGTCGGGTGGTGGCAAACGGGAAAAGAGCATTTCCATAAAGGATAATCGACAGACCCAATCTAGAGATGCCGTAGAATTCACGAGCTTCGATGTCAGCAGGCTGGAGCCGGGTCGATATGAACTTTCCGTCAAGGTCAAGGATTCTGCCTCGGGTGCTTCACTGGATAAGGCGGTAGAGGTGGAGTTGAGTGGCGAGTGAGCGTTGTCGGCCCGCTAGTGCCCTCGACAGGGTCGCAGTTGCAGCATTCCAGCGATGACAAAGCGATTGTCTTCATAGACTTCTCATGTTTGTCGTTTGCTCGTTAGAGACAATGACGTCACTTTGAGCTTCCTTCACCCGAACGATAAAACCGAATCTGCACTTTCTCCACCGTTGCCAACCCCTCCGGGATAGCCGCGTCGATCACGGGCAGAAAGGCTTCGATTTTATCGATCGTGTCAACAATTTCGACGATGATGGGGAGGTCCTCCGAAAGACGCAGTATTTTGGTCGTGTGGATCCTGCTGCGTGCCCCGAAGCCCTCTAATCCTCTCAGCACAGTGGCGCCCGCAAGGCCATGCTCCCGCGACTGCTTTACAATCCACTCGTAGAGTGGGCAGCCATCGTATTTGTCATTCTCACCGATGAAAATTCGTAACAAATGTCCGTCTTTGGGTAGCATTTTTCTTAATCCTCCTTCACAAAAATCTCGCCAAAATGTAACCGGCCCAGACAGCACAGAGACCGAAAAAGAGATGGAGAAAGATGTTCATAAAAATTTCCGGCATTTGACCATCCCGGGCAAGCCCAAAGCTCTCGTAGGTAAAAGTCGAAAAAGTTGTGAAACCGCCGAGCAAGCCAACCAGCAGGAACAGCCTCGTCTCCGGAGAAAAAAGCTGTCTGATTTCCCCCAGGCCGCTGAGCAGCCCGATTAGGAGGCAGCCGAGTACATTGACAAAAAGGGTTCCATAGGGAATGTTGGGCCCGGGGACGTTGAGCGCGTAAATCCAGCCACTGAGAAGATATCGGAAGATAGACCCGGCAAATCCGCCGGCACCCACCAACAAGAGTTTTTTCATTCAGGCATCCTTCCCTGGTATCGATTTTTCATTGACAAGTATCTACAGCTCAGGCTATTTTTCACCGACAATTTACAAACCTGAGGGCAAAAACTCAAGCGTTGGCCCGCATCGTCTAGTAGGAGGACGAGTTCTTGGTTCGGCATCTGCGCCGGCAGCAGCTACCTCGATGCAGCAGGATTGCCACTGCCCGGGTCCGTCAGAAAAAGACCACCAGCGCTTCAAAAAAGATGAAAAAAGGCTTGACAAATGTGTTGCAGTTACCTATTATTCCGATGTAAGTGAATACTTACTTATGAGATTTTGATGGGCCGACCGATCAGAAAAAAAAGCGAAGTGATAGACGCAGCGCTAACCCTTTTTATGCGCAAGGGCATTAAGGCCACCACCACGCGTGACATCGCCCTCCGCGCCGGCATCTCTGAAGGAACGATTTACCGTCATTTCGACAGTAAGGACGATCTGGCGGAAAGCATTTTTGAAGAAAACCTTGAATATTTTTGGAAGTATTTGAAGGGCTATCTTAAACATGCGAAGGGTCCACACGAAATGCTACACGCCTATGTCGAAGGTTTTTTTGAGTTTTCACGTCGGGAACAAACGCGCTACAGTTTTATCATTACCGCGCACCACACTGAGCTCAAAAAACTGTCGCGGGAAAAAATGAAGCCGAAGCAGATGTTGACCAAGATTCTGCGCTTAGGTCAAAAGCAGGGACTTTTTCGCAAGATGGACTTGAACCTGGCTGGTGCCATGGTCATGGGTGTCATTATGCAAACCATTTTTTATCTGCGCAGCGGCCGCATAGCGGTTGGCTACGATAAAGTGGTTGACGAGGTCTATGGGACCTGCCTCCGCATGGTAAAGAAATAGCCGATGAGTTCGATAACGTCAATATCATTCAACATACATAATAGCTGAAAGGAGGTGAAAGAATGACCTACGTCATTGCCGAACCTTGTGTTGGCACACGAGACCGGGCCTGCGTCGACGTTTGTCCCGTTGATTGCATCTACGAGATTGAAGACACTCAGTTCTCTGAAGGCGATGAGGGTTTTCTGGAGACACTTTACATTCATCCGGAAGAGTGTATTGATTGCGGTGCCTGTGAGCCAGAATGTCCGGTTGAAGCAATTTTCCCCGAAGACGAGACCCCCGAGAAGTGGAACAAATATATTGCTTTCAACTATGAAGCGTTTGGTATGTCTGCGCCGTAGTTTGACTGCAATTCTGTTATTCTTGAAAGGCCATCCGTTCTTGCCTTAAGTGTGGATGGCCTTTGTTTTAGGGACGGGTTGGTCTGCCTGACGCAGGGCTATGATCAACAAGAGGATCCGGTTGCTGCTTAGATGATTTTCTACATTATCATTTTTTTTGGCATCGTGTCAGTTGCTTCGGCATCCGTTCTGATCAAAATGTGTTCTGCCCCGTCGATGGTGATTGCCGCTTATCGGCTTGGATTCGCTTCGGCATTTTTTGTTTTGGCCACCCTGATGAGACGCGTCAATCCCTTTTCTGCATTTACTCGTCGCGATTTCGGACTGGCCGCTCTTGCCGGGTTTTTTCTCTGTGTCCATTTTAGTACCTGGATTTCGTCTTTGAAATACATTTCGGTGGCCAACTCGGTTGTTCTTTTGGCGACCACACCCGTTTTTGTCGGGGTGGCATCGGTATTCTTTTTGCACGAACGTCTGAACAAGGCACTGGCCGCAGGAATTCTTTTCACGCTGGTGGGCACGACGATAATTGGGTCTGCCGGTTTTGGTTCAAGCCACTTTTCCTACCTCGGGAACGTCTTGGCGCTGTGCGGCGCGGTCGGCGCGGGTGGATATTTCATCGTAGGACGAGCTTTGCGGGGCCGGATTGATACCATGAGTTACGTGACGGTGGTCTATTCCTTTACAGCGCTGGTACTGGCGGTGGTTGCATTGGCATTCGGTTTTTCTTTTGTGCATTATGAACCGAAGACTTATTTGCTGTTTTTTCTGATTGCTTTTGTGCCGCAGGTTGTCGGTCACACCAGCTTTAATTGGGCGCTAAAGCATGTATCTGCGGCGACTGTGTCCGTTATTTCTCTGGGCGAGCCGATCGGAGCGCCGATTCTGGCATTTCTTGTCCTGGGTGAAAAAATTACGGCAATTCAACTGTTTGGCGGTACTCTAATTTTAGCAGGGGTTGTTTTCGCCTTGCGCGGTGAGGTCGTTCTAAAGCGCTAGCGCGCCCCTCCTTGTCGGTTTCTTTTATTATGGAAATTGTTCTATTAGGCACGGGCGCAGCGGCACCAACCTTGCGTCGGAATACGACTGCCACGGCTCTGCTGCGGGAGTCAGAACTTTTCCTTTTTGATTGCGGCGAAGCGACCCAGATCCAGCTTCAAAGAGCCAGGCTCAAACCAGGTAAACTCGCCAGGATTTTTATTTCGCATTTTCACGGGGACCATTTCTACGGTCTCATCGGGTTACTCACATCCTTGCAATTGGCGAACAGGCAGCAGCCCCTTCATATCTATGGTCCGACCGGATTGGGCCGTTATCTGGCATTCATGCAGGAGCTTTCGCAATTTCGCTTTCAGTTTGAGCTGATCGCCCGCGAAGTGGAAGGAGGCTGTGACGTGACGACGTGGGATTTTGCCGACTATTCGGTGAGCGCCAGGCCATTGAATCACCGCCTGGCGACATACGGATTTCTTTTTGAAGAACACGCCCGAGCTGGGAAATTTGACAGCGCGAAGGCCCGGCGCCTTGGCATTCCGGTTGGACCGCAGCGTGGAAAGTTGCAAAGGGGACAAGATGTCACTTTGGCAGACGGAAGAATCATCAGGTCTGAGCAAGTTGTTGGACCTGAAAAACCTGGCAAGAAAGTCGCACTTTGCCTCGATACCGCCCCGTGCAAAAATGCCGAGCGGCTTGCCAAAGACGTCGATTTGCTTATTCATGAAGCAACCTACGATGGCAAGAGGGGGGACCTGGCGAAGAAGACCGGACATTCAACCGTCGTGGAGGCTGCCAAGACGGCCAGTAAAGCGGGTGCCAGGAAATTGCTTGTTACGCATATCAGCTCCCGCTACGAACCAGAGTACGAGCGGGTACTCTTGCAGCAAGCAAAACGATATTTTCAGAACACGATCGTTGGTACTGATTTGATGAGGCTTGAGGTTTGAGATCTGCTTGACGTGTTTCATAGTCGTATGTTTTATAACTAACAGCTCCAAAGACTGACCGCGGTAAAAAGCACTTGGGGGAACAGCGTATGGAACGGTACATCGAATTCGAAGAGGTTGTTTCTGCGAATGACTTACAGGAGGTTTTGCGAGGTCGAAATCCGGAGATCATGATTCTGCGTTTTTCGAAGCTGACAGGGACAGTAAAAGTGAAGATGGCCAAACGTATGAGCAAGAATGCTTTGAAACGGGCCTTTCATCCACACAGGATCAAGAGAATCTACACGCAGTTTCCGCTGCAAAACAGCAGGGTAGGCACTTAGTTTTCTGTCCGAACTAGCTTGATTTCTCATTTCTGAAGACGTATATTGCATGTAATTTATTGACGCCGACTAACTGTTCTGGCTCACACCGACGACACAGAACAGGATGGAAATGAGGAAGGAAGTACCTGTATGAAGTCATTCTTTCTGGTAGAGCCCGGCCGGATTGAATTACGCGAAACCCCCATCCCACATCCCCAAGATGGCGAACTGCCCATCGAAGTAGCAACCGCACTAACCTGTGGCACCGATTTCAAAGCACACCGCCGCGGCCATCCCAAAATGCCAATGCCGATTCCGTTCGGCCAAGAGCTTTCCGGAATCATTGCCGACGCCGGAAAGAGCGTGAACGGGTGGCATGAGGGTGACGCTAGTATGGACGTGCACACGGCTCCATGTGGAGACTGTTACTTCTGTGGCAGGCAGTTAGAAATCCTCTGTGATGCCACGATGGGGAGCATGTTGCTGGGCGCTTATGCCGAGTATATTAAATTACCCCGTCGTGTGGTTGGGCTGAAGCTCATTAGTGGAAGATTTCCGTTGACCGATCTGCAGCAGGCATTCGTCTGGCGATGGATGGGGAGGGGGGCAATTATACCATCCAGCCATGACGCAAGGATGAGAGCCGTTACAGATTGAATCCCAATTGCAATGTCGATGTACAAGTCTATTCTGTTTCATAAACAAGAGGCACTCGGCGCCGTCTTCGGTGAATATGGCCAGTGGCAATTGCCCTCCTCCTACGGAAGCTATGAGGAGGAAGTTCGTGCTGCCCAAACGGCGTGTGGTCTGCTGGATAGGTGCGATCTCGGACAGGTGAAACTGACAGGCGCAGACCACCTCGATCTACTCCACAGGATAACCACCAATGAAGTTCGCCACCTGCGGACCGGTGATAGTCTCATCGACATTTTTGCAAACGAGAAGGGCCGCATCGTCGATCGTGTTCTTCTCCTCAAAATCGATAGCGGCACACGACTGGTGACAAGTGCAGGACATGCCGGTGCTGTCGCCGACTGGCTGGACCGGTTCATTTTTATCGAAGATGTCGCCGTGCGGGATTTGCAACACGCAGCGGGGGCGCTTGGTCTGTACGGACCGCGCTCATCTGACGTGTTGCGCTCGGTTTTTACTGATGTGAAACTGCCTCTATCAGACAGTTGTTTCCAGCAAATTGCATGGAATGGGCAGCCGGTTATCTTGCAGCCCGCCGTGGAGTTGTCCGTTGCCGGATTTAATTTGTTTGGGCAGACAGAGATCCTCCCGGAGCTTTGGGATTTGCTGCTGGCTGTTGGCGGACACTGCGACTTGCAGCCGGTTGGGCACGATGCGCTTGAAGTGCTTCGGATCGAAGCGGGCTGGCCGGAGTTCGGTAAGGATTTCGGGGACCACGTCAATCCACATGAGGCCGGGATGATTTCCTACGTCAATTTCGACAAGGGGTGCTACGTGGGACAAGAGGTTATTGCACGGCTTGATACGTATGACAAAGTTCAAAAAAGGCTGACTGGCATACATATAGATGGCACAAACCCGGCCGCAACCGGTGATTCCATCCTGATGGGTGATGAGGACGTTGGTGTCATAACCAGCTCCACGTATTCCCCTACTTTGAGCCATGCTATCGCCATGGGCTATGTTCGTTCCAGGGCGATGAAAGAAAAACCCGACCATGAGGTTCATACCGTCGACGGTAAGTGGACGGGTCGATTAACCGCTCTGCCTTTCGTCAAACGTGCAGCATGAAGGTGGCGCGGTTTCATACTCTCTCAGCTATTCGAATAGAAGATTCGCCAATTCCTGAAATTGGGCATCATGTTGGAAAAGGGGGGCGGGTCTTTTTCGTCACGCCGTCACGGCAGGACCAAGGCGCTGACTATCAATCCGTTTCATCTCTATTTTGACGAAATCGACCTGTCATTTAGATACTCCTGTGGTCCCAATGACACACAAGAATCACTGACTCTGATAGAAAGGGGGTTCTCAATGCCAAAATGCCTGTGACGCATTGTTTTTCACTGGACCAGGCACAGCCGTAGACACCACCGTGCGGGCGAGGGACTCGTTAAAAACCTTCGTGGTCTTTTAGGCTCCCGTGCCCGACCCAACCATCGAATCTGCCACATTCACTCACGCTACGATAAGGAACCAGGTCGTTATGGAATATCCGAAGCTGCGTTATGTTGATGCTTTCCCCGTCGACGCGGAACGTGGGAAAATGATCGGACTGCGTGATCCCAGCGGGATTTCACAGCATATCATCCTACTCTCTCCCGATGTTTTTTATCTATTGCAATTTTTTGACGGTCGTCATTCAGTTCTCGACTTGCGGCAAAAGTATGTCGAGACTTTTGGTAAATTGCTCTACGACGAGCAATTGAAGCAGATCTTAACTAATCTCGATTCGCACCTGTTTCTCGAAAATGATCATTTTGCCAACCAGTTGCAAACGATCGAGCAAGAATTCCGAGATGCGCCAGTTCGGCCCGCCGCCCATGCCGGCACCAGCTATGAATCGGATCCCGCTGCATTGCGCGAACAAATAACGTCTTTTTTTACGGCAGACGGTGGTCCCGGCCTGCCGGGAGAAGCCACTGGTAGATGCCCGAAAGCCCTGGTGGCGCCGCATATCGATATTCGCGCCGGCGGGGCCTGTTATGCGCATGCCTACAAAGCACTGGCGGAATCGGAGGCAGTCGATTGTTTTGTTATTTTGGGCACCGGCCATTCAGGCTTGCGCCATCTCTATTCAACCATCGCGAAGGACTTCGACACGCCTTTGGGGTTGGCAAAGTGCGACGACACCTTCGTCACACTTTTGCACAAGAATTACCCGAATCTGATGAATTGCGAAGTGCTGCCCCACAAAAGCGAGCATGTCATAGAGTTTCAATTGGTTTTCCTGCAGCACCTTCTGGCCGGCAGGGGAGACTTTACATTTGTGCCACTCCTATGCTCTTTCTCTTACCAAATGTTAACGAACCCCAGTTTCGCCCGTGAAAAGACCATCGTCGAGGAATTCTCAGCCGCGCTCCGAAAGACAATTGCACAGTGCGGCAAGAAAGTTTGTCTGGTCGCGAGCGTCGATTTTTGTCACGTTGGGCCGCGCTATGGCGATGAGAAAAGTCCCGATGATTTGTTCATGTCCATGGTCCAGCGTTTCGACGGCGAGCTCATCAAGAACATCGAAAACCTGGACCCCGGGGCCTTTTGTGAAACCGTTGCTCACCAACAGGACCGTTATCGTGTCTGCGGCTTCTCGTCACTCTACACGATGTTGAACGCCATAACAGCCGAGCATGGTGAGCTATTGGATTATTCTAAGGCACTCGTGGACTCGAATCAGTCAACGGTGACATTTGCCAGCATGGCTATTTATTAAGCTCACCCCTGGCTTGTTCCGTTTTTTTTCATACTTTGGGATCAAGGAGATGATGAAATAGTGCCAGCTTCCAACCACAAGAAAGAAAAAGATGACCTGGCGGAATTTTTCCCGGAAGAATATATCAAACGGGCCGTGAAGATACTGAGGCTCGTTGGCGAAGAGAGCAAGCTGAGGATCATGTTACTCCTGGCAAAGGAAGGCGCGTGCCGCGTATCGGATATTTCAGACATTCTCGGCATCAATCAGACAACACTGAGCCACCACCTGTCCCTTTTGCGTAACGCGGACCTCGTTGCCACCAAACGCGATGGCACGAATATCTACTATGATATCAATGATAGTGTTTGGCGCGAGATGGGGAAGCAGTTTTTCGATTACCTGCAAAAGGGTGACGATATTCATTTCCTCGGCAAGTTCATTTTGAAACGTCTCACCAAGTAGGAAGTCGTCTACAAATCGACCTGGGCCGCTGCCAGTATCTGCATGTCTGAGCGCCGCTGGATATAGGCGACGACCGAGCAGTTTTCCTGCCTGGCGTCCTTGGGCAGCTCAAAAGAGAATCTACCTTTTTCGTCCGCCACCGTTTCAAAATACCGGACAACATTTTCGTGCGACAGCGTGCGACCGCTGTTTTCGCCACGTTTCACATTCTGGGACACATTGCGTTCCACAACCGCAAGATGAAGGACTGCCTCGCCAGGTAATTCAGATACTACATATGAAAAAGTCGAAGGACCGTCGGGTACCCTCGCAAGGGCGATTGTGATTGGGTGCGAGGGCAACGACCCTAAGCCCGCTTGGATGGCCCTCTCGAGTCTGCGCCTATTCGAACCGACAAATGCTTCCCTGCCGTTGACCACCATTTGCGGTGTATAAATTTGGCTTGTGCCAAACGCTTCGGCGTATTGTCTTTGCCTTGCGGAGAAAGCCTTTTTTGAGTAAGGGTCCGTCCAGCCGATATAATTCCAATAATCGACATGAAAGGATAGGGCATAAATAGGCTTGCCTGTCTTCCGCGCGTCTTGCGCAATTTCACCCAGAAGTTCATCCGCCGGCGGACAACTCGAGCAGCCTTCCGATGTAAACAACTCCACGACCACGAACGGCATAACCCCGTTTGGCGTCTGGCCACCTTCAGCCCGGGTTGCCAACGGCCCCCTGACACCCGTGCCCAACACAATTGCCCCTAACCATCCGAGAGAAGCGAGCAAGATGTGTCGTTTTCTCATAGTTGACTTCCTTTGATTTTTTTCTGGCCGTCTCTAAACGCCATGAGAAGAAATACCGCAGAAGTTGATGAATGCTGGGTCTCACGGCTTTTTAGGATTTGACCTGGACAAGTTGCTACATAAAATAGGGGCTACTGAAAAACTAACTAAAGCCAATATTAACAGTTTATTAATTGACAATAGATGACTATATTCTGATGTCTACCTGCAAGGTTTTGGAGCAGAAGCCTCAAGAACCTTGCACTTT
>Ga0114931_10002857_pt1 | contig 21976 bp, 13 predicted proteins | sample 2SBtaG_FD_89579 | JGI IMG/M metagenome (GOLD analysis project Ga0114931, IMG submission 89579) | Deep subsurface microbial communities from Kolumbo volcano to uncover new lineages of life (NeLLi) - 2SBTROV14_V59a metaG | ecosystem: Environmental > Aquatic > Marine > Volcanic | place: Kolumbo... | reverse complement strand
CCCAGGAAGCGTCCAAACCTAACAACTGACGGTAATGCTCTGTGAGTTTGCTCATGAGGGGCATTCTCGAAAATCGAACCCTCCCTGAACACCTCCCTACCCACTAAAATCACTGAAGAACCACAATCTGAAAGATCATGCCAGGACATAATATCCGTTTTCAACTTGCCGTAGTGCTGGGGGATGAGCGTTTCTGAGATTATTTCGGATAGCACTACTCACGACTTTGGCTGGATCTTTGGCTTTGAAAGCGTACAGATTTCGAGCCTCGATTTCGTGGAGAATTTGCTTCACGTTCATCGGTTGTCCCGAGTCCGCTAAAACTTTTAGACTCGCTTCGAGAACTGTCATTGTTAGAATCTCCCGATGTTATCTCGCCTATGTCGGCTAAAGTAGGACGAAGTTTGAAAGGGGGTATTATGGCCGTAGGTGTGAAAGAACATTTTGTGAAAATCCCTCGGAAGCTAAAGGAACTTGCGCGTAAACGAGCCCAGACTGTCCTTCGAGTTTTGCTAACAAATGCCCTTTGCCCAAAAGTTTCTCTGCCCCTTTGCCGCCCAGAGCGATTTCCGACGTTCCTTCACCATCAACGCGAAGAATGAGTCGATTACCGAGATTTGCGCGAAGCTGCATTGGCATGACGTTTGCATCGGGGCGCTGAGCAGCAAAGATCAGGTGGATTCCAGCGGCCCGGGCTTTGACTCCCAGTCGCTGTACGGTCGATGAAACGGCCTCCTTGTAGTCTTCTACAAGCATCCATTCGGCAAACTCGTCGTGAACAAGCCAGATTGTAGGCATACGCTCAGACTCGTCAGACTTTTTGTTGTACGACGTAATGTTATTCGCTCTCGCCGCACGAAATCGCTTGTATCGATCATCCATTTCCTGAACCAGAGTTTCGAGGCGGTTAACCGCTTGTTGTTCTTCAACAATCAGTCCTCCGCTCAAATGTGGAAGCTCTTCAAACTGGAAGTAGTCAACGCCTTGCTTTGGATCGATCAACAGGATACTTGCTTGGGCCGGTGTGTTCGTCGCTGCTATTCCAAGCAGGATGTTTTGCATGAGAACCGATTTTCCGCTGCCGGTTGAACCGGCAATGAGTGTGTGTGGTGCATGCTTGCTGCTGGGATCAAGGAACAGAATTGAGCCATCGTCTTCGCGGACGGCGATAGCAATCCTTTGATTGCCATCGGTTCGATTGGGATTCCATCGCTTCCAGACAGACGCAAGGTCGACAATCTCACGTTCGGGCCGGGCAATTGCTATCGAAACCGCGCCAGGTTCAGGTTGCACAGAAATAATGTTCAAGCTGTGAGTTGTCAGGAATTCAGAACGGCGTTTATTGACTTGTTCCACTGTCAAATGTGAACTGCCAGTGAATTTGAGCAGTGCAGCGTTCGGTGTCATCTTTGCTTCGATAAGTTTGGCTTGCAGGTGGAATTGCTGTAAGCCGTTCTTCGTACTGAATTCAACTTGCTTGAGCCATTCGGTGTCTGCTACCGAAGTTGTACGATCGGCTGCATGTTGGCCGACAATTGCCGCCAGCCCCGGATAAGCCCAGCACTCTTCGCTTTCAGTCAAGGATGTTGCTGTGGGATCTTGCTTTGCAGGTGCGGGCGACTCGACATCAGATTCGCTGCTGGAAACAGTTGTCTCCTTCGCATTTGCTGCAGCTTTTGGCGAAGCAACGTCCGTACCAGAGCTGGTGTGGGCCATCTCTTTTTCAGTCGTGTGTTTTCCAGACGAAGTCGGGGGTTGAAATTCGTGGGGGCTGTCGGAGGGAGGGAAATCAAAGCAACGGTTTCTCACATTTGATGGATCGATGTAATTCCAGTAAGCCAAAACCAAATCGCGAAGTTCCTTACGAGCGAAAACTTCCTGATAGCAGTCTTCGACTTCATCCAGCGGGAAGTAATTCGAATTATCGAAATCTGGTGAATGGACAAAAACGTGCGAGTAACCACGTAGCATGATCTTGCAATTCCCTGCTCGAATCGCATGTCGCCACTTCCCAACGTCAATCGACTGTCCGGCCGCGAACTGAACACCATCGAGAACAAGGTCCGCCAGTCTCGCAAGCCACAGCTCTCGGTCAAGTCGATCTGGATTACCAAACAACGCTTCGTAAATGCGGCGTATCGTGTCTCGCAACTGTTTCTGACTCTCCTTTTTCTTCTTGGCAAGGCCTGCTTCGTCGATGTACTTTGCCTCAGACACTACGATGGAGAGTTGCAGGTCGCCGTCCGAATTTTCTTGCGGACTGACGATCATCAGGTCGGCAATCTGTTCTTCGCGCTGCCCGAGCCACTCTGCATAGTCATCGAGGAAGTACCATCCGAAATACTGATCAGGCGAGAACTCGTGACGTATGAGAAAACGGCTGAGAACCACGCCCATCAACTCGTATGCGCTTCGTCCGCGTTTGGCGGCACGCAAGGCAAGATCACCGGAGATTGTATTTGCGTCGTCGATCATCTTCATTGCAAGTATCTCGTAGTCCTCATCCGACAAGCTGAGGGTGAGTTGGCGCAGCCGACTCTGCAACATCGTTCGCAGTAGACCTGAACTTGCTTTGGAAGAAATCACAAGGTTTCGCCCCTGTGTCGCAGACTGCTTGTAGCGAATGATGCGTACGTTTTGGTTCTGGAGTTGCCGTCGATCCAGCAATTCGTCGTAGTTGACCACCCAGTTCGCAAGATTGTGGGTTTCCTCGAAAATCTGCGCCGTTTCCTTGTCGTGAAAATCCAGTTGACGAACAGGAAGCAACCGGCTGAACTCATCACCGTCCCAATCTCCCTTTAAGAAGCTTGTGGCAGCCGTCAGAAACGCCCAGCCTTCACGACTCTGGACCGGACAGCAAAGGTAAACAACTGACTTGAGATCGTCTTTTGCCGCTGGTCGGCGTCTCGACCAGCGCGGAGGCACGAGTTCTTCTAGCAGAACGGGCTTGTAAGCTTCTCTATACCATTCAAGCTGCGCGTGTCTTGCGATCACGTCCTGTGAAAACGAGATGTCATGCGGACAACCGTCTTTTGGATCGGGTGCCGGAGCTTGATCGGCTAAGATACCGATGCGGAGACGAGCAAGAAAGTCCTGTGTCGCCTCGCTCGCGCTGTAAGAATCAACGTCTTCGTCTGAGGACTCTACGATCTCTTGGTAAAGTGATCGTAACCGTCGTGGATCCGTGTGTCGCAGTATGATCTGGCAATGAACCTCTTCATCGTCCTCATGCAGTGCACCTATTTTGTCGACGACCGCCTGTGGTAAACGAGAGGAATCACTGTTGAACAGCACTAAAGACAGATTGCTTCGCTCGTGAGGATGGAGTTTCACATATTGATCCAACAACTCCATGACTCTTGCTGAGGCGGGTGCCGGATTCTCGTTTGTCGCAGCAACCCGCTTCTTTGAAAGGACCGGTGGCTCATGAAGGCTGTAGTCGCCTACCACATCAGTCGTTGCAAGCAACTTCGGCTCATTGTGGTCCCAACCAAGGACGACTTCTGGATAGAAGGGATGCTCCAACTCGCGGACAAGCTCTTTGAAGTACAGTCGCTGGTCCCCGAACTCAACCTGTTCTTGGGCGAGCAGCCTCTGGATCAAATCGCCAACAAGCTTCGCCTTCCGTGCAATTGCCGCCATCCGTAGCGGATGCCATGGCGCGACGACAATCGTGGTCACGTCAGCATCGATTGTTACGGCTCCGATTTCCAATAACGGACGGAGCAACAGCTTCCGATTGCTGTCTCCCGGTGCATCAGTGCTTATCGTTGTTAGCAGATCGGCATACAGCGACACCTGCTGTGTCAACGCACCTTCTGCGAGCCCCGTCTCACTGAACCCTCTGATTGCAGCGGAGTATTCGTCTGCAAATGCTGTAAACTGTTCTTCAAGACGTCGCTCCGTATCCGAGGTGATCAAACCCTGCTCTCGTGCCGCGCTCAGGTTGCCACGCCAAGCCGCGTCAAGATCACGCTCTTTCTTGTAGACAGAAACAAACGAACCGCGATAGCGATCATAAGAAGGCACAAACGTCTTGATGTTTGATAGATCAATGGCCTGATAATGCCCCTTCGAACTAATCGGATCGAGATCGGTTCGGCAGCTTACCAGAGCTTTCTCTTGAAGACGCCGCCAGTCACCGACGAATTCGCTGGTGACGGCATCAGGTTTGAACATCCAAATAAGTTGCGTCGTAGAATTCTGCGTGTCTCCCTCAAGTGTTTCGGTTTCGACTTCGAGAATAAATTTGAGTTGTAAAGCAGCCTTGGCCTGTGAGCGATTCAATCGTGTTTTTGGCGACTTTCTCCACTGGAGAACCAAGTCGGGGAAGTCAAACAGATTTCCGACCTGCCATTTCACTCGTTTTCCGAGCAGAGATTTCAATCCAGCGTATCGCTGTGCAAAATACTCGCCCGCGTTGATATTGAGGTCGCGGAGATCTTTTTTGGTTGCACTGTCACAGCGGATCAGCAACGTCCGCTTCTTTGCACCAACAGATTGATTGAAGAGTGACTCGATACTCGCCGCTAAACCGACGACAAAGTCTGTACACTCGCGTGGCCGTCCGAAGATGAACTTGTCCCATGCGGAACGCAGTTTGCGATCCTCTTTGATTTCATTCCGGTGAGACTCGTAGAATGCATGGTCGTCATCAATAGGGTCGTTCGCCTTTGGCCGTTTTGCGAGGAGCTGGAGATACTCTTGATCGTCCTCACTCAATAATTCAGGGCTACGCTCGTCATAGAATGCGATAGTGGCCTCTCCAAGGTTCAGCTTAACCCTTCTCAATCCGTCAAAGAGCGGGCGAACGTCTTCCCATTCGCACTGAGCCAGCGCTTCTGCTGACTGATTCCAGCCACTCGACGCGCCGATAAAAGTTTCGATTGTTGCGTGAAGGTCCTCCGGTATCTCGCCCCGCACTTTTTCGAAGGAATTGCGAAGATCATCCTCGCTGAGCAACAACTGCGATGTTGACTGTTTCTGGAGAAAGCAAGCGTTCTTTCGACAGATCCGATTGAATTCGTTTTTCCAGGCCGACTTGTGATTACGTCTCCGTTCACGAATTCGGTCGAATAAAGTTGAGTCCTTGGGGAAACGGAGTGCTGGCAATGCTTTTCCGAGGGCCAGTCCGATCGGTAGCCCTTCGTTTTGAATCAGGTCACGCGTACTGACTACGTAAGCGGCAAGTCGTTCCACCGAAACGATTCGCAGGTCACACAGCCCTGCTATCGACTTCCCCCACCATTGCTTGTGTTCCTTAGTGAGCGACAAGGTGTCACAAGCAGCGGCAACCCAATGCTCGGGGCAATCCTTTAATTCGTCAGACCCAATGCGAATAAACTCTTTGAGCGACTGATCTTCGTCGTCGCCGGTACTCGCAACGAGCAGAATCGGCAACGGGCACTGGCAATTACGAAAGAAGGTTGCCGGGGCGGTCGTCAATACCGTGTCAGGAAGGCTTGAATCACCGACAAAGTCACGATTGATTTTGAGATCGACGGAGTCCTTGAGGTTTGTATGGTCCAAAACCGCATACGCGATCGCGATTGTCTGCTGCGGTGACAGGTGATCGATAATAAACCGGGCAGTTCCGTTATCACTCTCTCTCTCGACACTGGCATCTAGGTATCGGGAAAAAACGTCACCAATGAGATCGACAGGGTTCATCGCGTGCCCTCCGCATATGGGTTCAACACGTAAGCACACGCGTCGGAAAGGCGTCGCAACATGCCCAAGCTACTGAGACGTTGTTCAAGCCTTACCGCGTTTGATTGAAACACCTTGTTGTCGAAATCAGTCTCTTCAAGTGACTCAGACGCTTCTCGTTCGCCAATGACGATTCCGTATCTTGTGAACAATCGTTGTAGGAATTCCTTGAACTCCATTCTGTCAGCAACGTTGGCCAGTATGAGTGATTTTAACAGCGCATCGTTCGGCGCGTACCGAAGTTTGTTGGTGCCACGTTTCGAGATGAGGCCGATTGATCTGCCGTACGAACGGTGAACATTTCCAGCGTGTTGCCGATGGCGAGAAAGTGCCGATTGACGGAGATGCTCGATGAGTGTGCCGGGTTCATGAGCTTTGTCGTAGTCGTCGGCGTCCCGTGGCCAAATCGCTCTGTCCAACAACATCGCCTTGCATCTGGGGTAGGCATCTGGTGAAGATGCCGCCGCCTTCCATTCGTCCGATGTCACAATGGAATCGAGGAACGCCGTGATCGATTGAGCAGAAAGTTGGCTGTTGTACTGATAACTGTTAATCGAAAGTTCGCGAACCAATGTCTTACTTGGCGCAACAATTTCGCAAATGATTGGCGGGCGACTGATGCCTAGCATCTGGGCAGAAATCGTCAACTGGTAAAGCATCACGTGCATGCTGGTCAGCAGCGCAATATGCGGATATCCATCGAATCCCGGCAGGTCCAACTCGAAGAGGTGAAGCAGGTCTTCGCCCGCAGCGTCAAACGACGCGTGACTCTTATACGGAAGATAGCTCTTACCACGTTGATCTCGATGTTCCTGATTTTCGTCCTGCAATAAATCAACAAGTGTATTCCAAGGGTTCTGGTTCGTGACCAACTTTTGAAGGTGCGGCGCTATTTGCTGTGCCGTAGACGATCGGCACAGCATCAGATAGAGCAATTCTCCTGTCCGGCCAAAGTTAATGTACTCGCGGCTGATCTTATTCGCCGCTGTGATATTCAGGTCTTCGTACAAACAACTGGCACCAAAGGGAAACAGGAATCGGGAGGACCATCGCCTGTTCGATTCACTCTCCACAGTGGAAGTGCGGAGCATTGAGATTAGCCGAGCGAACTCACGAAATCCCGAAAACCTTTTCTCAAGGTATGAAAAGTCGCGTTTTGCAACTCCGCGGGCGTTTTCCTGCATCCACTTGATCCATTCGTTCCAAGCACGACCATCGTCCGGGTAACGATCAAGTATGAACGGCAGGATCTGGTTGTTATAGAGAAGGTTGCGAAGCAGTATTCTCTGATGTGGGTCAAACAGGAGTGGATAGTACGATCCCTTTTCATCCAAGAGCGATCCTTCACGGTGTGCCGACTCAGCGATTCCGACAAATTCAAGAAAGATCAGCCAAGGCGTCTGATTATCCCAAATGCGGTGCCCCCAGATTCGTTCGTCGATCCAGTACCGAATCGCTTGGTGGTCGTGGTGAGGCAAATCAATGTCGGGTTCCAACTGCTTCATGTGTCCAACTCCACAACTTCCTCCAGTGGATTACCTAACTCATCAAGTTCAAGCAGCCGGAACGTCAATTGGTCGTCATCCGCACCAATCGTTTCACGCCGTTTCTTCGCGTCGGTCAATAAACGTGACTTGAATGCCAAGATGTCCTCGTGACATTCCTTTGAAAAGCTCCCGGGAAGTACTCCCTCTGCGACTCGGCTAAGGAATTCGAAACGCGTGAGCGTTAATCGAAGATCGACATGCTGCGTGTCTGTAAAAGAAACCCGAAGAATCGGCATTTTGGACTGGTCGAGCATAATCTCAACTTGCTCCGTGATCCGCCGTGCAACCGAGACACGGTCTTCAAGGATACAGCTCACCTTGGCAGCCGAACCTGACAGTCCGGTGGCCAACAGTAACTCTCGGTCTGATGAAACGAGCATACCGATGAATACGCGGTTTAGGCCATTCGTCAGTCTGGCTAGTATTCCTTTCTCGACTCGCTTGCCATCTCGGAGACGACCAACAACTCGTTCCAGATACTTTCCGGCGAAACTGAAGACGGTAAGGTCCCAAGGTGATAGCTCATCCTTCATGTCTTCCGGAATCTTGAAAAACAGTGCGCGCCGCTGGCTGACCAGCAATTCGAGGAATTGCTCTGTGGCTTCCATGTCCTCGTCGGCACCTTCGATGTACTGTTGCTGAGCAGCCAGAAACGTTTCGTCTGCACCGTAGAACCTGTCTGCTCCAAGCAATTGGTCAAAGTACGGTTTCAGTTGTTCGTCTGCGTAACCGTAGATGAGCAAGTTATCGAAGCGATTGGACGTTTCGTGCCCGATACGGAAACGATTAAGATAATCAAAAATATCGAGCGAATTTCGGCGATACTGGGTCAGGTTTCCGCCAAATATGTTGTTGTAGATGCTTGCCTTCGCTAATTGCTTAGATGCGATGATGCGCGGAACATCAACAGCTTTTATCAACCGGTCGCCAACCCTCCTCCCCTCTGCTTCGTTGGCAGCAAACCCCAGAACGGCGTTCGCCAACAACAGCAAAATCCGTCGGATCGACAGATGCACCTCGTTGTGGTCGCACAGCTCAAGAAGTGAGCGAAGCCGATCACGGACTTGGGCTTGCTTGAGCAGTTCCAGATTGCGGCGAATCGGACAAAGATCGCCGAATAGTTCATTTTCGGAATCGGCTTCGTCGTAACAGTGTTGCCAGCCTTCGTGGTCAAGGAATGCGTTGAGGGCACGATCAAACAATGTGGCCGACGGTATGCGGCTGAGGTTGAAGAGCGTCAGCCTCTTTCCTTCCCGTCTGCGCAGGTCGTTGAACAGCAGGTCTTCCAGCAGTCGACCGGTTCCATCGATCTCTTTCTTGGTTTGGTTGAGTCTCGCCCACGTGTCGATGAGTTGGCCGTCATTCGCCGCGATGAGAAAAACACTACCTGGATCATTCGTGAAGATCGCGTCGGAGAAGAACTCAAGCAGATCGGTCTTCGAGTGGAAGTCGCCACTTTCGCCAGTTTCAGGAAGGCCGGTGAGGTCACGGACAATGTGAACGGTGAATTCCTTTCCGGCGATTGAGGTGTTAATGTGATGGTAGACTCGATCGGATTCCCACGCATCGCTGTTGCCGCCAAGTTGCCGCCAAACTTGGCGGCACAGGTGCGTCTTTCCATCGCCAGCCGTTCCGGTCAGTACGACGGAAGTCGCTGATTCTGTGGACTCAGTGAAGAGAGATAGCAACTCGTCTTCAATCGGATGCTTGAACAGCAACGGATCGAGCTTGACGCGAGCGGCTGAACGACGAATGTGTTCGTCGTACATATGGATTCCGAAGGCCGTTGAATCGCTTCGGGACGATCCTTGCCTCTTCAGTAACATTGATGAAGCGATGGTTCGGCTTGGACTCGGCAAAAACATGGTTCAGTCGCTGCGATTCTGGGTTCAGGCCATGCGCGTTGCCGAACCAGCCACTGGGGGTGGATTGCAACTCACCGACTTCGGCGTGCGGGTTTTTGGTCCCTCCGGCCTTGATCCATACCTTGAAGACACCACGACACTGTGGCTGCTCCACTGGCAGCTTTGCTCACACAACGACAACCCGCTTTTTGCATGGGACTTTCTCTTCAACAGGTATAACGAACCGGAGATAATTCGGTCGAACGTATTGGCCGTCATCGAACGTGAATCTCGTCAGCTTGCTCGTCCACTTGCGAAGGCCACGCTAGCCCAGCACTTCGATATTCTCATGCACACGTATGTGCCGACGCGTGGGAAGAAAGCCGAGATCCTCGAAGACAACCTTGATTGCCCCTTGGTTGAACTTGAACTTATCGAACCCATCGGTCAACGGGTCAATAGCGAGAACAAGCATGAAACGGCATACGCCTTCCGCCGAGAACCCAAGCCTGACTTGAGTTGGGGCGTTTTTGTTTTCGCACTTATTGACTATTGGGACCGTTGCAGGCCGGACGCGCAGGCACTCACATTGAGTGAAATCGCCAATGGTGCTGGAAGTCCGGGACAAGTGTTCAAGCTGTCGGAAGACGATCTCAGGCACCGTCTCGCACAAATCGATGAACAGACCGATGGCGTTCTTACCTACACGGAATCGGCCATGTTTGAGCAAGTTCGACGCGACAGCGAATGGGAGTTGCCCAGCCTCCTATCGGATGCTTATGAAGGAGAATTAGCCAATGCCTAGCCAGAACAGGATTACGAAGTACCTGAAGCCCAGTGAGCACTTCGCGAGATCGGTTCATTTGGAACGCGATTTTTCGGATACAATGGCGTTGGATCAGTACGTTGTTACTGAGAAGATCAACCAGTTGTTCGGACAGTTTGCGACGGCATTCGGTGATGGATCGACTGAACGTGCATGGCGGATAACGGGAGACTAAGTACTGGCAAGTCCTGTTTTGCATTGGCTCTTGCCCGTATTTGCAACAACGGCAGAATTCGACCCCCCAAACAGCTTTTGTCCGTCTCAAAGTTACTCTCATCCGCTAAGGCTCTGCCTGTCTTGGTAACTGGAGCAAGCGAACCGATTTCGACTGCAATTATTCGCGCGTTACAGACTCGTCTACTGGAAAGTAAATCGAGAAAGAGGCCAGCAGTTCTTCGCAATGCCAGTCGAATCCTAAAGGAGGCCGATTCCGCTGCACGCGATCGTTATGCGATTGAATTGCTCGAGCAGACAGCCATGTTCGTCAAAGAAACGAAGCAAGGCAATGGTGTCCTGCTAATACTTGATGAGCTTGGCAAGTCGCTCGAATACGCTACACGCAACCCAGACGATCAAGACATCACATTCCTGCAGTCTTTAGCGGAATCGGCATCCCGAAGTGGCGAAACACCTGTGGTCGTGCTGGGTATCCTCCATCAGGGATTCTCTGCCTACGCCGACCGGATGGACACGACGCAGCAGCGTGAGTGGGACAAGATTGGCGGACGCTTCGCGGAACTGCTTTTCGATCAGCCACTTGAGCAGCTTGTTGCACTTGTTTCGAATGCGCTCGGTGTCAAAGTAGACCGTCTTCCTGACAACATCAGGATGGCCGCAAGAACCAATATGGCGAAGGCCATTGATTTGGGTTGGTTTGGTGCAGTTGCGAATCCGAAGACGCTGATCGATCAGGCTCCTGCAATCTATCCATTGCAACCGATGCTCTTGCCGATTCTTGTGAATTTCTTCCGCCTTTTCGGGCAAAACGAACGGTCACTGTTCAGTTTCTTGTTTTCGAGCGATGCTCATGCATTGCGTTCCTTTGCACAAGAACATAACGCAGGTGACGGATTCTTCGGAATCCATCACCTCTATGATTTCATTCGTTCTAGTATCGGTCACCGGCTTCACACGCGATCGCTCAGCAGCCGCTGGAGCCAGATAGATTCTGTGATTGAGGCGTCCCTTTCATCTGGTGAAAGTGAGATTGCTTTGCTGAAGACGGTCGGCATTCTCAACATGCTCGATGACCAGAATCTAACGGCAACAGAAGATGCACTCAAGTTCGCGATGACGAAAACGTGCATCACCGGCATGCGGGCATTTAGCACTACACTGCAGAACCTTCGCTCAAAGAAACAAGTCTTATACTATCGCGGCAGCAAAGGAGGGTACTGCCTTTGGCCTTACACAAGCGTCAACCTCGAACTCAAATACGCTGACGCAGAACGAGCCGTTAAGAAGGTTGATGATGTTGTCGAGGCAGTTTCTGAAACACTCAATCATCGTCCTATTGTTGCTCGTCGTCACTATGTCAAAACCGGTACTCTTCGTCATTTCGATTTGATCTACATCAAAGCTGGCCAATTGGCTTCGGTTGTAAAGGATTGGCGGCCGGATCATGCGGACGGTGCCATCTTCATCCCCCTCTGTCTGACGAAAGCAGAATGTTCTAAAACCGTTAAAACGGTCACAAAACTTCACCTCGGAAAACGTGACGACATTATGGTTGTGGTTCCACAACCAATCAGTGGATGCGCTGGATTCGTCAGAGAAGTACGCCGTTGGGAATGGATACAAACAAACGTCGAAGGGTTGAACAGTGATAAGCGTGGCCGTGAAGAAGTCTCCAGGCAAATTGACGCGGCCAAGAAGGTTGTCTTCAACCAGACAGCCCAATTGGATGTCCGATCATTCAAGAACGGCCAAGACATGCAGTGGTTCTACAAAGGCAAGTCGATCAAGCTTGCATCGTCTCGGGAGCTGTTTCAATTTGTCTCGAAGATATGTGACAGAGTTTTCTCAGAATCACCAACCCTAAAGAACGAGCTTCTGAACCGTCGAAAACTAAGCTCGGCAGCAGCAGCGAGAATGCGTTTGATCGAACGGATTCTTGATAACGCAACGGAAGAATTCTTGGGAATGGACTCCTCCAAGAAGCCTCCTGAGATGTCGATGTATTTGTCTGCACTGAAGCAGACGAAATTGCACGTGAAGACCCGCAAAGGGGCAAAGATCGCGATCCCGGGTCGTTCCGATGACACGTGCAACCTGATTCCACTATTTGATCGCATTCGATCCGTACTTACCGAGAAAGAGGGCAATCGCGTAGTGGTTTCTGACCTTTTTACTGATCTTCGCAAGCGACCCATTGGCGCACGCGATGGTCTGCTCCCTCTCATGCTGGCGGTCTTCTGCGTTGCAGAGGCACAACACGTCGCAATGTACGAAGATGACGTCTTCCTTCACGAAATTGGCGGTGCCGAATTCCACCGGCTCATAAAGGTTCCTGAAACGTTTGAGTTGCAATACTGCAAACTGAGTGGAGTACGTTCCGAAGTATTCAACCAACTCCTGAGCGTCGTCGATTCAGACATCGACGACTCACGCACTCCCGATCTGATTGACGTTGTCAAACCGCTTTGCGAATTCGCTGCCGGACTTCCGGATTACTCGCGTAATACAACGACCCTAAGCAAAAAGACTTTGGCCGTTCGAGACGCGTTGCTCAACGCGACAGAACCATCGACGCTTCTCTTTACTGACCTTCCCGAAGCTTGCGGCTTGTCCCGCATTCCGGTACGAAAACGCTCCGCAGCCGGTGACATCAAGAAATACGTCAGAGCACTCAAGAAGAGTCTTGGCGAACTCAGGAGTGCCTATCCGTCATTGCTAACAAAGATTGAGAAGTCCGTCGCGACCGCATTTGGATTGGACACGCAGCACGACAAATTGCGAAAGGCATTGGAAGAACAGGCAATCGACCTAGGATTACACATCACAGAGCCAACGCTCAAAGCATTCTGTTTACGACTAGCGGATTCGCAATTGGGTAGAGGTGTCTGGCTGGAATCAGTAGGAAGTCTCGTCGTCGCAAAACCACCCCGACGCTGGCATGACCGTGACGTGCCAAGGTTCAATGATGCCTTGGAAGAACTTGTTTCACGCTTCCAGAAGACGGCGACCTTAGCTTTTGCAAAGGGCAAGAACGCCAATCGCCAGTCAATGCGACTAAGTATTTTACAGGCCACCGGCAATGAGAAGAGTTGTGTCATTGAATTGGCCAACAACAAACAAGCAACGGTACTTAAAAGGAAGATGGAACGACTCTTCGACGATAATCCCAGTCTTGCTGTAGCCGTCGCATCTCAAGTCATGCTCAGGCATCTATCGAATGGTTCAGAAAGCTAAAGGAATCCTGAATGCCATTCAAAGTAACAGCGCGGACAATTCTTCAACTTGGCGGTGAGTTAATCAGCTCCGATGGGATCGCATTCTATGAATTGATCAAGAATGCCTTTGATGCTGGATCAAAGAAAGTGCTTGTCAATGTTGTCAGTCGGCTTCCAGTTGAGACTATCAACTCCGTGCTTGCCGATCTCAGTGAAATTGGTAACGACCAAGGTGATGAAGACGAAATTGCCGAACATTTAGAGGCAGCGAAACATCGTATTCGTGAAAACGCCGAACCCACTGCCAAGGGAATAAATGCTTGGCTTGAGAGTGTCGAAGCGACAGAAGATACGAATGAATTGATATCGATGTTGCTGGACGCAAATAGCATCACTTTCACAGATTACGGCCACGGAATGTCGCTCAAGGACTTGAACGACTTCTATCTGACGATCGGGACTCCTCACAGAAAGCTGCAACGCGAAAATAGTGACAAGATTATTCTGGGCGAAAAAGGCATTGGCCGTTTATCGACTATGAGACTTGGCTTGCATCTGCATGTCGAAACAGCAACTGCCAAAGATACCCGCTGGAACGTATTGGATATTGATTGGGAGGCGTTTGGAGAGAATGCAGGGCAACTTGTCGAAGACATCGAAGTCGCACCTGAAAAGGGCGACAAGATCCAGGCGAATGAAGAACTTGGCACCAAAATCGAGATATCTCACCTCAACGATAACTGGACGTCGCAGAAGCTTTCCCAGATCGCGAACAACGACATTGCGAGATTGTTAGACCCATTTACCAGTCGCAGGCGAATCGCGATCCCGCTGAAATTCAACGGGCAACGGGTTGCAGTTCCTCGGATGAACGAAATCCTTACAGAGAAGGCTCACGCCATTCTCGACGCTCAGTTTGATCTTATCGAAGACAAGAAAGGTGTTGATGACGTTCGGCTAAGCGGGAGGATCGAGTACCTTGTTTCGGGCGTCACGGAAAAGCCACTGACCGATCGTGTTTTTTCATTTAGTCACAGTTATGACGATCTTTGCGGTCTGTTTCAGGATAAGAAGATTGACTTCGACATCGATTTTAACACGTGTGTCAGTTTGGGTCCATTCACTATTAGTTCCTTCTGGTTCAATCGAAGAATTATCAAGAAGATCACGGTAAATGAGGAGGTGCTCGATCTAAAGGCCCTTATCCGACAGTGGTCTGGGGGGCTCGCTCTTTATCGTGACGGTTTTCGTGTCCCACCATATGGGAGTGGCGATGATGACTGGCTTAAACTCGACCGAGCAGCCTTAGCTTCGCAGGGATACAAGGTAAATCGCGCACAGTTGGTCGGGAAGGTCGATATCAGCTCCGTACAAAACCCGGCCTTAAGAGACCAAACCAACAGGGAAGGACTGCGACACTGTCCGGAAAAGCATGTCTTGGTGGTTCTGTGCAAATGGGTCTTGGAGAACGAGTTTCGAACGTACCTGAAGGAAGTTGATGACGAACTGCGTGATCGAGCTCGAATCTCGTTTGGTGATCTGTCCGATCAACTGGCGGAAGTCGAAGGCCGAATCAACGATTCACTTGACGTGCTATCATACACCCACGAAGAGAATCCGGCGTTGGGTCTTCAACGCGTCGAAAAGCAACTGCGGTCTGCGTATATCACCGTTGTCGATGTTGTCGATGAGATGCAGTCAACCGTTGAAGCAACCGAGGATGAAAAAGGGAAGTTGTTGCACTTGGCCGCTCTTGGTCTTGCGGTTGAGAAACTCGCTCACGAGCTAAACCGGACGACGCGACACGCTTTGGAATCATTGCATGCCATTCAACAGGGAGAGGATTCGGAGTCTCTGCGAGAAGCCGCTGAAATACAGCTAGTCTCCCTGCAGAAGCGGTTGCAAAACCTCGATCCCCAGCTAGGGCCAAAGCGAAATCGGAAAGAAGAATTCGATCTGCGTGATTGCCTCATGCTTGCCGTTGAGGCCTACGCAGGCAAGGCACAACGTCATCACGTGGAGGTAGTGCTCGACTTCAAACCGAACCGCCCAATCATGCTCAAAACGGTGAAGGCATGCGTACTCCAAGTCGTACACAACTTGCTCGACAATTCATTCTATTGGCTTACTGCAAAACGACGAAAGCACGATGTTGTCGAAGATGATCGTCAAATCGTGATTACTGTGAATGCTCGGCGTGGAACCTTTGAGGTCTACGACAACGGACCGGGAATTGCACCCGAAAACAAAGAGCGGATCTTTCGAGAGTTCTATACGCTCAAGAAGAGCGGCGAAGGAAAAGGGCTTGGCCTGTTCATTTCACGTGAACTGATGGAACTCTACGGCGGGTCAATCGAACTCTCAGAAGAAGATGTAAACGAGAATGACCGACTCACAACATTCGTTGTTGATTATTCGGGAATGAAAATATGATAAACCAAGCTACCGATTCTGAACAGACATTGTCTGTTGCAATCATAGACGATGCATATGCGAAACCTGATCGCGAATCAGTGAAATCAGCGCTATCGGGCTTCTGTGCTGCCGTAGAAGAAAATGACCTGTCCCAAACGTTGCTGGAAACAACAGGAAATGATTTCCTCGATACCGGATTAGTGGATGACCAAGCGGTTGCAGCATTGCTCGATGAACGCGACAGCCTTTCAGGTCTTGCCAGCAATATAGATTCGCTGTTTGAAGAGTTTGCAAGACGTCGGAACGACTTGGACAAGATCAGTGAGGGCATAAAGGGATTCAAAGGAGTCTCCGTGCAGACCTTCGAGAGTATCGAAACGTTCAAAGAATGCGACGAGACATTTCGCGTGGTGTTCTTGGACTATCGCCTCAAGGAAGCTGACGAATCCGCTGACATTGCTAAAGAAGTCTACAAAAAACACCGCGCCTTTATTGTGTTGATGTCAGATCAGCCAGACGCAGCGTCTCGCGAAGCCGAATTTCGGGAGCAAACGGGTCTGTTACAGGGGTTCTTTAAGTACGTATCGAAAGAAGGGCTTGTTGATCCCGACACCGTATATCAAACGATGACGTTCGTTCAAGAGAACCCGACGGTGTGCCACGCGATACACGATCTCGTCGATGGATTGGAACAGGCGCTCGCGGGCGATGGAAACAAGGTGTCTGGGCCGGCAGTCGTAGGGTTTATGTCCACCGTTCGGAACCTGCCATTGCAAGACTACGCGCTCTTGTGTGAATTGACGTTAGCGGACGAAGGGCATCCTTTGGGAGATTACATCCGTCGATTGTTCGGATCGCACTTGGTAAAGCAGGTCTTCACGACCGACTCAGTATCGCAAAGCCTCAAGGATCTCAATTCACTGAGGTTCACAGAATTTCTTCCTCTTGCCGGAGACCCGTCAGACTCATTGAAGGAACTTTATGCTTCATCGCTTGTTGAGCCAATTACGAATCCTTGGGGGGAGCATCCTTGGGAAAATGAGACAGTTGAGGAAGAAGTTGATGCTGAAGGATAATGATACAACGTCCAATATCATCGACTCCTCAGTGGCCTTGTATGGTTGGATAGATGACAAGCGTCCCCTCCCATTCGTTCAGCTTGGAGATGTCTTTGTTCGAGATGCACAAAGTTGGGTGTTTGCAGTAGTCAACGCATCATGCGATCTGCAAATTGTTCCTGTGAATGTCTCACAGGCGCGTAATAAAAAGGGCAGAACGCGAAATAGAAACGACACTGTGTTTCTGTTGCCCGGCGAAGTGTGCGAATTGGGGACGACGACTCCAAAATCGCTGACAACCGAATTGTTCGACATTTCTGACGAGTACTACGCAATCGAATGGAAACCTAAACAGATGATCTCGGTCCCGCAATGTTGCCTTCGCACTCAGCTTCAAGATCGGGCCTACTTGCACAACGTAAGACTGCAAATGGATCGTGCCATTGAGTTGCAGCAGGAAGCATTTGCACTAAACAGCCGCGTTGGCCTTGAAGTTCAGCCGCAACTGAGCCGGGTGGTCGGGTTGAGAATATCCGCAAGGATCGCGGGGAACTTCAAGACGTTGGGCGACGACATATTGCGGGCGGGCGGCATTTTTCACACTCGAAATAAGACTGTCCTTGTCGTGAGTCATGATTGCCTTGTCGAAACGAAGAGACGGTTGAATGATGAGTCCCATGCCGACTTCTCCGATGCTTTGAAGCAGTTCCAAGAGTGCTACTCTGATTTGTATCGATGCCCGTTTTTCGCAGAACGCGATTCTCACACCACCTTCAAGCTCATAAAGCCAAACAACGCTACCCGTTCATGCAAGAAAATTCGCGTTGGCTTGTCGTCTCAACCCCAAACTGTTGAACAATGCGACGGCCAGCTATACTTTCATTTCTTTGACCAACAGAAATCAAATGCAGACTAGACATATCCTTAGCCTATCAGGCGGCAAAGATAGTGCGGCTCTCGCGATTTACATGCGCGATCGCGTTCCGGACATGGAGTACATCTTCCACGATACGTTCAAAGAATTGGATGAGACATACGAATATCTCGACCGTTTGGAAGCGATTCTTGGTAAGCCGATCCACAAGAGTAATCCCGACCGGGGTTTCGACCATTGGTTGAAGGTCTACCGGGGAATGATTCCATCCAACATGCGGCGATGGTGTACCAAGAATCTCAAACTCAAACCGTTCGAGAAGTGGATCGGCGACGACCCGGTGGTTAATTACATCGGCTTGAGGGCGGACGAAAGTAGGTCTGGGTACATTAGCGCGAAACCGAACATTGAGACGGTGTACCCATTCCGTGAGGACGGTCTCGTTTACGAAGATGTGATGCGCATCTTGGAAGAGTCAGGCTTGGGATTGCCAAAGTACACAGACTGGGGACGCACGCGATCTGGCTGTTTCTTCTGCTTTTATCAGCAGAAAATCGAATGGGTTCGTCTGAAACAAACCTATCCTGAATTGTTTGAGCAGGCGAAGGCGTACGAATTCGACCAACTGAAGTACAATGAAGACGGCAATGCGTTCTACTGGTGTGGCGATGAAACGCTCGAAGAACTTGAACAGCCCGAGCGCATGGCTGAGATTGAACGCCAATGGGAAGAGAAGAAGAGCAAGAAGCGAAAGTCATCGAAGCTGGTTCAGATCCTCACCGACGTCGAATTCGAAGATGATCCCGGTCGTGAAGAAGGCTGCCTGATTTGTCAGCTATAGAAGCCACCGTCGCTATGCGTCCGCGCGGTAGCGATTCACAGCGGCGACAATCAGCCCTGCAGCAGATTCGATTTCATCAAGCGTGTTGTCCTTGCCAAACCCAAATCGGAGTGAACACTCCGTAGTCTTGTGTTGAAGCGGCAATGCATCCAGAACGTGGCTTGGAGCGAAATCGGCGATATGACACGCCGATCCCGTACTGGCGACCAATTCTGGCAACATCGTCAAAAGCCCTTCGTTATCGGTTCCGTGGAATGCTATGCTGCTGATATGCGGTAAGCGATCTTCCCGATTCCCGTTAAGGTCAGCATTCTTCAATTCGCTAAACAGACCAGCTTCAAAGCGGTCTCTAAGCAATCGCGTATGATCGTGCCAAGGCTGTAGGTTCTCATACGCCAACGAACTGGCAGCACCCATTCCTACAACGCACGGGACATTCAGAGTACCTGCTCTGAGTCCATTTTCCTGTCCTCCGCCAAAAACTCGCGGTGAAATCGGCATCCGCTTGTTCAAATCGCGAACGAACAACGCACCAACGCCCTTTGGCCCGTAGAACTTGTGAGCCGAAATGGTGAGCATTGAAACGGGAACGTCTTCAACATCGATCACGACTTTTCCCACCGCCTGAGCCGAATCACAATGGAAGAGAACTCCACGATCGGCACACAAATTGGCGATGCTCCTTACCGGTTGAATCGTCCCGATCTCATTATTGCCCGACATGATCGAAACCAACGATGTGGCGTCGTTTATCGCGTCATTGAGTTGAGCCACGTCGACTTGGCCAGTTTCATCCACCGGAAGGTACGTTACATCCCACCCGTTCGCTTGCAGATGCCGACATGGCTCCAAGACCGCCGAGTGTTCTGTTACTTGCGTAACGATGTGTCGCTTTCCGGGTTCCGTGTTAGCCGCACATCCCAAAATGGCCAAGTTGTTTGCTTCGGTCGCACCGCTTGTCCAGATCAGTTCATTGGCTCGGCAGTTGATCAATTGGGCGGTCAATTCCCGCGCTTCACGAATCGCCCTCTGAACGACCCCACCCACCTCCTGATGCGGAGTTCCCGGATTTCCGTAAAAGTCGCGCAGGAAAGGAAGCATCGCATCCAGCACACTTGGATCGATTGGCGTTGTTGAACAGTGATCGAGATAGAGCGGTCTCAAATGGGTATGCTCGCAAGGAAAGTTTTGTTTGGTTCAGAATGACAGCATTCTTGCTTCGATGCAAGATGGCCGAATAGGTCGTCACGGTTTGAGTGAATTCATTGGAATACTCTCTAACCCAGCATACTGATCTGCTCTACACCGTCCTGTGGAAACAAATGCTGATACAACTCCTGCATCTCCGTAGTCGTATGCCCCATCCATCTCGCAACAACGCTCGCAGGCACTTTTCCCGTGCGAACGAGATTCGACCCGAACGAGTGCCGCAGGACGTGAAACCCTCGGAGGACTTCCCACTTGCTGCCTCGAAGCGTGTTTTTGAATTGGCTGTGTACTTGCTCCGACGCCAGTTGGTGAGGAGTGGAATTCGACCTACTGTCGTGGACTCGAAATGGGGACGGAAATGCGTGATGGCTGCCTGGATGGGCATCGAACCATTCTCGCAAAATCGTTTCCAATGTTGGATGCAGTGGGACAAATCGAGTCGAGCCTTGCATGTCTTTGCGACGCTTGCGTTCGCGGATCATGATCTGTTGTGCATCGAAGTCGATGTCCTCGATCTCGGCGCGAGTGACTTCGCTGCGACGACAGCCTGTGTAAGCAACGAAAGCGGCCATCGGAAAGACGACTCGAAACACGGAATACGACTTGATGTGTTGTAGCAACTCGGCGATTTGTGCCTGATCGAGATAAACGCCATCCCAAAGTCGAGAGATTTCGTATTCATCCAAAGCGTTTCGCTCAATACGACGCTCGATTTGAGCCCAAGTTTGGAACTTGTGCCGTTCAACTGCTTTCGGCAAAGTGACAAGCCAACGACCATTCGGGCCGAGGAGAGGACAGTTTGTTTTGACGATACCACGTATTTGTGCCCAAACCCAGATTTGGCGAAACGTGGCCAGTTCTTTCCGAATCGTCTTGCCACTGATAGGACGGCCTCGAAAGGTGCTTGTTAAACTTTCATCAACGTACCTTTGAAGGTCATCCAGGCTGATTGTGCGAAGCAGCGTGTGTTCTCGGATAAACTTCTTCCAGCGACGGATGTGAATTACTTCGCCCTGTAGCGTTCCCTTGGCCTTTTGGTGTTGTGCCTTGAAGTAGGCATCGCAGACCGGAGCAAAACGTCCGTCGGCATTCGACTGCTTGATTTTGATCGCTTCGGCTTTGCCGCCGCTGACGATCCAGGTAGCCGGATCAATGTCATCTGGCACGACGAGCCGTCCTGTTTGCAAGAGTCCAATCGTCTCATCGACTAGCCCTTGGATCCGCTTGGCTCCTGTTTCGTTCTTTGTTCGACAAGAGCGTTTGTATTGGATGCCGCCATAGCGGAACCGAACAAACCAATTGCCAGTGCGCTCGTCTAGTTTCAGATATGCCATCGAAAATTACCTCCAAAGCGGCGCATCGGGTTACCGCAGTCCAATTTTAGTGACCGTGCGCCGCGACCCTTTCGCGACCCACTTTGGGGCATTTCGAGAGAATTACCGAGGCATGACATCAGCGTACAAGAGCGACTTGGACACTTCGTTTGAGCCTGGGATTATCGATAGAAACGCCGTTTTCCTGCAAGAAAACAGCAATTGACGAAGAGAGCAAATGGAGCGTTTGGAGAAAATTCAAAATCCAGTGACCGCAAGGTCGTGGGGGTTCAAGTCCCCCCTCCGGTACTTAAAAACAAGAGTATTCCGAGTCTGCCTTTTCTCGGCTTTCCCGCTTGTTACCCAATTTGTCACCCACTGCCTGCCAGAGTTCGTCGGCTGTGGATTCCGCGTTGACGCCCACATAGTATTTCATTGTCGTTTCAATCGATTCATGCCGCACTAGCTCTCGAAGCACAGCCGGCATGACTCGGCGAGACCAGCGAAAGCCAAAGTTACGCCGCAAGTCGTGCGAGGTCGCAAACCGCCTGCGGCCTGTCTTGCATACCAGCCTTTTTGCCAATCTCGGAGACTCGCGGTCCGACGTTGTGTCGGCTTCTCCCCAGCGGTTCGCCGCCTTTGGTCAGCGGCCGAAATACCCAACCTTGGCGGTCTTCCGTTGGTATTGTTTGCAGCAATTCGGCCAACTCAGGAGACATTGCCAAGAGCCGATGCGCCCCCCCTTTTCGCTTTCCGCTGGTATGCGAAGCATCGGCCTACTGAGTTTATGTTCGGGCGAGCCTGGCGGCTATGGACGACGTCGCGGGAGACGACGTCGCGATAGGGAACCGCAGGCGACAGCAATGAGCAGCAGCATGGTACCGCTTGGCTCGGGAACGGTTGTCACGGCTGCCAGCGGTGCTGACCCGGTTTGGCCAAAATTTGCCT
>Ga0114931_10002856_pt1 | contig 21982 bp, 27 predicted proteins | sample 2SBtaG_FD_89579 | JGI IMG/M metagenome (GOLD analysis project Ga0114931, IMG submission 89579) | Deep subsurface microbial communities from Kolumbo volcano to uncover new lineages of life (NeLLi) - 2SBTROV14_V59a metaG | ecosystem: Environmental > Aquatic > Marine > Volcanic | place: Kolumbo... | reverse complement strand
GCGTATAGATCGGGATGTTCGCCTTCCATGCGGCGAGCACCCAAGAGTGTTCGCGCGGGATTTGGAACTCCGCGTCGATTTCACCTTCGGCTAGCAGGCGGTAGAAGTACTGATAAGGGAAGTACGATTCGCCTGCCGCGGCGGCTTCCGACCAATAGCGGGTTAGGCGACCCTCGATGTGCCGAATCACCGTCTCGGGAATACACGTGTCGGTCACTCGGTTGAAGCCCCCGTCGCGAAGTCGAACTTCGTCGAGAGGAGAGAGGTCGCGATAATTGGGAACGATTTCGTAATCGCGGTGTGCCACGAGATTAAACAGATCTTCCTCTAGATTGGCAGCCGTGGCGGAGATGGCGTGAACCTTGCCCGCGCGAATCATCTTGGCCAACGAGATACCCAATTCACAAGTGCTCATCGCGCCGGCCATCGCAAGGAACATCCGGCCACCGTTTTCCAGATGACGACGCCATGCCCGTGCCGCGTCCATCGTTTCTCGGGCGTTAAAGTGAAGAAACTGCGACTCCATGAACTCGCTAATCGACATGATGCTTCAAGCCATCCTTCGCCGCTAAAAAAGAAGTTCAAGGCTGCCGACGCATGGCTTGCGCTGACAGGTTCTCTTTCTCTTCTCGTGTACGGAGCATCGTAGTCGGTCGCCCTTTTATCGACAACGCAAAGCCAATCCCATCGGTGGCGAATCGCGGGGAAAGTGCCTTGCGGCGGGCCGGATGTGATATGATGCCGACGCGGTGAGCACTTGTGAATTGGGTCTCTCGTTGGCCAAGATGATTCGCGCGGGGCTGGTGACTGAAATGCGAACCCCCACCAACCCATGGGAGAATCTCGCGCTGGCTGCCGGGGCGGCGGACAACGTGTTGTTGGTGGGGTTCAAGCGCGCCGCGCTCAAACCGTACACGGGAATGACTCTCGGTGAGGTTGCCGCGATTCTAGGTCGGTCGCCCGAGAAGACCGCGATGGACCTAGTCATCGAGGATCAAAGCCGGGTCGAAACGGTCTACTTCTTCATGGATGAGGCGAATGTTCGCAAGAAAATCGCTCTACCATGGGCGCGTTTTGTTTCCGATGCCGCGTCGATTGCCCCCTCCGGGGTATTCCCGCAAAGCAACCCTCACCCCCCGTGCGCATGGCAATTTTTCCCGACTGTTGGGTAAGTATGTTCGCGACGAGCAGGTTATTTCACTCACGGAGGCCATCCAAAAAATGACCTCGTTGCCCGCGGACAATCTTTATTTGAAGCAGCGAAGGCTGATTGCCGCCGGTAATTTCGCCGATCTGGTTGTTTTCGATCCCGAAACGATCCAGGATCATGCAACCCATGAAGATCCGCATCAACTCGCCAGCGGCGTCGTTCATGTTTGGGTCAACGGTACGCAAGTGTTGCGAGACGGCGAGCATACCGGCGCACTGCCAGAACAGGTGGTGCGTGGCCCGGGGTACCATGCAAAACCGTAACTTGTCAACTACAATGTCGGCATGGTCCGTGGCAATGTCCCCCACCGCGACGGACACGACCTTAAGGTTTCCAAACGAACCCTAGGAGCAGCGAACGACCCATGCGATTGAAAGACAAAACTGCCATCGTGACCGGAGCGGGTTCTGGAATTGGTCGAGCCATCGCGGTTCGGTTCGCGAACGAAGGGGCAACGGTTGTCGTGGCGGAACTCAACGCCAAAAGTGGTGAAGAAACCGCCGCCATGATTCGCGCGGAGGACCACGAAGCCATTAGCGTTACGACCGACGTCAGCGATTCCGATGATGTACGAAAACTGTTCGACGAAATCGATCGACGGCAATGGAACGTTGACATCTTGGTGAACAACGCCGGGAACGCCGGCGGAAATCTACAACCGATTGAAGCATTGACCGACGAGCAGTGGGACGAGACTGTCGATGTACACCTTGGTGGTACCTTTCGCTGTTGTCGCGAAGCACTGAAGCGGATGAAACCACGCGGGCAAGGGATCATCGTCAACTTCGGTTCCGTCGCCGGGCTGCGTGGTCTTCCCGGATCATCACCCTATACGGCGGCCAAGGGGGCGATTATTTCGTTGTCGAAATCGCTGGCCCACGAAGTCGCCGCCGATGGAATTCGGGTTAATTGCATCGCGCCAGGTTGGATCGATACGCCGATTCTCGATAACTTACCCGAGAAGTGGCGTCCGAGGATGATCAAAGACACGCCGCTTGGCCGTCTTGGCACGCCAGAGGATATTGCCGGTGTGGCAATGTTCCTTTCGACCGACGATAGCGCGTATGTAACCGGCCAGATCATCAGCCCTAATGGAGGGATGTATCGTTAGACTCAAAGAGTAGCCATTACGAAAGAACGATCCATCGCTACGGACGCTCGAAAGTAGTAGGCTTTGAATCCAACACTCAAACACCCAAGGAGTTATCTCGTGAAAAATTTGTGGATCAAAATTGCACAGCACGCTTCGATCATCATCGGCGCATCGGCGACGATCTTTTCGGCCGCCTCTGGAGTAAGTGGCGCGGAGTTGAAGGTCGGCGACCCGGCACCCGACTTCCAGTTGGTGGGTTCCGATGGTCAGACGTATCACCTTGCCAAATTCAAGGAGGAGAAAAAACCGGTGGTGATTGCCTGGTATCCCAAGGCGTTTACCGGTGGCTGAACGGCCGAATGCAAGTCGCTCCGTGAGAGCGGCAACGTGCTTAGTCAATTCAACGTGGCCTATTTCACCGCCAGTTGCGACACGGTCGACGTCAACACGAAGTTCGCCAAGTCACTTGATCTCGACTACCCCATTTTAAGCGATCCCAAAGGCGACGTCGCGCGGGCCTACGGAGTCATCGACAGCGCCCGAAAGTTCCCCCATCGCTGGACTTTCTACATCGGCGCCGACGGCAAGATTCTGGCGATCGATAAGAAAGTAAACGTACGCTCCCACGGAGAAGATGTCGGAAAGAAGCTGGAAGAACTCGGCGTGGCGAAAAAATAAGGCAGGTCGGACCGTGCCTGGGCTGCTCAGTGTAATTGAGCTGCTCAGTGTAATTGAGCGTTTCAATCCTGGTTTTGTTGCGCCTAGGGCGCGTCTTCGTTGTGCGTGCAGCGTGATTCCTAGATATTCTCCGCACCAAGCGTCGACATCGCCCGAACGGATTGTTTCCAACGCTTGCTTGATAACCAGTGGGGGTGCTCTTCCCGATCATCGCTCCGATGCTTAGTGGTAGCGTGCGTGCCCAATCCGTCGCCAAGGATGGTCCTAGCGTAGTCGTGCGTGACAGCACGCTACGATCGTTCATCAGGTCAAATGCCACGCGATTCTAATTCCTGGCCGCGATCGTGGCGCTTTCTCCGGGATGGTAGACGATCTTGGCGGCGGCTTGTACGTCATCCCAGTAGAACAGCGATGGCTTGAGCTTCTTCTGGGAGACGAGCATCGATTGGTCAACGTAGTGCGGCGACTGCGGATCGCTGTTGGAGCCGAAGTTCAGAACCGAACCCCCACGAACTTTGTCGCCAAACTCGAAGACCGCCATGTACGTCAACCCGACGACCCCGTAGTGCTTCTTCGTCTCGCGTACAAAGGGAATGTTGATGCTGGGCGTGTAATATTGCGTAAACACAACCCCCAACGGGCCAGGCACCCCGGCGCAGGGGATGCTATCTTCCTTGTCGCTGAAGGGGATCTTGAACAGGTCGGCCACGTCGGAGTGTCGCTGAATGCGATTCACGTCGCCCCAGGCCACTTTCCAATCGCCGAACAGCCCCTTGAGCTTGGCGGCGGCCGTTAGTAACGCCTTGAATCGGGCATCCATGCTGTTGATATATTGCGGCTTCAACGTCTCGGCGGGATATCCGAAGCCATACAGTTCCTCATACCATGCGGCACAGAGCGTCGCCTGAGTTGATTCGAGCGATGCCTTGCAGTCCCAGTCCAATAGATATTCCAAGTAAGGGCTCACCCGCCGGGCCAAACGCGGATTCATTTCATTCAGCCGCACCAGTGCCCGGGCGTAACGGGGCAACTCGATCAGTGGCCAATACAACGTCGAATTGTATGCGAATTGCTGCATCTCTTCGAGCGTCACGTCGTCCATTTCCCGTAACAGCATGCGACACATTTTGGCACGCCGCTTATCGTCGTATTTGTCGTCTTCGACCATGTAGCTGGGATAGTCCTTCATCAGCGGATTACCGACATCGGTCGTCGTGAACGGGCTGGAATTGCAATTCTGCACGAAGCCCGAGGGGGGATTGAGCACCTGTGGCAGGTCTTCCATGGCGTGATAGCCGTTCCAATCGGTCTTCGGATTGCTTCCGTCGACCGGCTTGCTCCAATTGAAACCCGGATCACGACGAGGAACGATGCCGTTGTAGAGATAGAATATATTGCCGTCGCAATCGGCGTAGACGGTGTTCATGAACTGGAAGTTCATCGTGCCCATGCCGGCTTTGAAGTCGTCGATGTTTTTGGCCCTGAGAAGCCCGTGCATCTGTCGCAGCAGCATCGCGTCGTACAATTTTCCGATCATCGCCGAGAGATAGTGCGTGTCGTCCTGCTTACGCACGATGGGTCCGTGATGTGTCTTGCGAAAGGCGTACGTCTCCTCCTTCATGCCGGATTTCGTCTTGATCTTGATCGTGTCTTCCCAACGCACGGCATCGCGATATCCATCGCCGTAGCGATAGCGCAGAGGATGCTCGTCGTCGTCGAATGTCTCGATCCAGGCATCGGCGATGTCGGGTTCGTTCACGGTGAACGCCCAACCACAATGCCCGTTGTGCCCCAACGCCGGCAGCGGGCCACCAAAGAACGTCGCGCCGGTAAAGTTCCAACCCTCGCCGCTTCGCAGATGGGCCTCATAGAACTGTCCGAAGCCAAACCACGGTTGATGCGGATTGATGAACAGCATCGCGTTGCCACTCTTCGTGCGATCGCCCGAGACGGCGCAGGCATTGGAACCGACTTGCTCGGAGTACGTTGTCGCGTGCGAACCTGGCATGAAGTCGCCGCCGAGACGTGTGTAGCGGAATCCCATCTCCAGAATGAGCTGGCGTCCGTAGGAGACGACCATCCATGGCTCGAAGTGGTTGATTAGCCGCGGCTTGACTTCGGGATGCGTGGCAAGATAGTAATTCAACCCGGTGGTGTAGGCGGTGCAAATGTCTTGAATGTGAGGCTCAAGATTCGGATAGTCACGCTTCGAGGAACGGACGATTTCGAAGGCGTGATTCAACATGTCGGAATCCAGCGCCGACTTACCATTGACTTCGGCGTAACGCCCGAGACCCAAGATGTAGGTATCTTCGATTTGCCAGAAGTAATCTTCGGCCTGCGCGTAGGCGAATCCGAAAACCGTCGCCACTTCATCCGCCCCGTCGATGTGCGGCATGCCAAACCCGTCGCGGTAGATTGTCACGCGAGAGGAAAGCACCTCGGGATCGAAGCGAGCACTAGGGTCTTCGGCCCGCGACGGCGCTAAGTCGATGTAAGCAACAAACACGACCGCGACGAAACCGAAGAACCAAGATCGTGAAAGCGTTCCGAATCGCGACATCGCGGGTGATTCTCCAGGAAAGGGGAAACGGATTGGCGGGGGCCGTAAGGCACACTCTCAACCACCGGCCACATTATCAAAGGCGTGCATCTTAACGGCCTGAAACCCTGTTGAACACCGGGGCGCCCCCCACGCAAACGACTAGCGAGGGAATTAGAGAATGATCTATTTTGACACCCCAGCGGTTACTTTTCCTTGGGCTTTTCGGCTGGTGTCTTTTCCTTGGGCTTTTCGACCGGCTTCTTTTCCTTGGGCTCTTCTGCCGGTTTTTCTTCCTTGGGTTTCTCCGCGGGTTCGGCCGCCGGCTTGTCGCTGTCGGCCTCCGATTTCGGAGCGGCCTCCGCGGGAGCTTCGGCGGGGGGAGATACGGGTGCCTCGGGTTGCGGCGAAAAGCGGGTTGTTCGGGTCTCAACGTCCCACACGCGAATCGAATCCTTCTGGCTGCCAGTGGCCAGCGACTTTCCGTCGGGCGAGAACGCGACGGCCCAAATCGTGCTCTTGTAGCCCGGCAGCGTCGCGACTTCCGTCTTCGAGGCAAGATCCCACAACTTGACGCTACGATCGTATCCGCCGGTGGCCAACAGTTTGCCGTCGGGCGAAACGTCCGCGGTGGTGATCCAGTTGGAGTGGCCCGCCAGTTCGCCGCGCGACTCTTTCGTGGCAACGTCCCACATCCGCACGACACGATCGGCCCCGGCAGAAAACAAGGTTGTCCCGTCGGGCGAATATGTCACGGTCCACACGCCTTCGGTGTGGCCTTCGAGCTTGGCTACTTCGGCACCATCGCCGGCGTTCCACAGCCGCACGGTCTTGTCGGAACTTGCCGTGGCCAGTTGTCCCCCATCGGGTGAAAATGCAACGTCGCGAACCAAGCCTTCGTGTCCTTTGAGCGTTTGCTTGACCTCGCCACTTACAGGGTCCCAAAGTCGTACGGTGCCGTCTTCGCTTGCCGAGGCCAAGATGCCGCCATCGGGCGAGAAGGCCAGCGAAATGACCCAGTTGGCATGACCTTCCAGCGTCGCGCGGTTTTCGCCACTGGCCACGTCCCACAGCTTGATGAGCTTGTCGTAGCCGGCGGTGGCAAGTGTCTTTCCGTCGGGCGAGAAAACCACGGCCCATACGGCTGCCTCATGTCCAACCAGTTGCGACTTCAGTGCCCCGGTGGCGGCGTCCCACAGGTAGACGTCGCCCGCGCGATACAAGAGACTGGAGCCACCGGCGGTGGCCAGTACCGCGCCATCCGGTGAAAACGCGACCGATGTAACCCAGCGATTGTGTTTGGCGATGGCAGCTAGATCGTCGTCGGCGATGCTAAAGTTCGTGGCCAGCACACAAACAATAGCCGCCACGAACAAACCACGCCGGCCCACCACGCATTGCATAGAGTTCATCACTAGAGGCTCCTCTTTCATCGTGCTACCCAGACCGATCGCCGGCGCGGTGGTTCACTCCCACGCGCATGCCAAAGGTCCATGGTACCTGAGAGAATTCCAGATGCCAGTTTTGTCGCACCATCAGCTTCAGCAAGGTCGTACCGCGGCAATTGGACCCGTTTGAGACAAACCCCGTCGCGCTTATACTACGGGGCTTAGTTCATTTGTTGAATTCCTGGCGTGTGTGTCGTTCTAACGTCTCTCGGACTATTGAGGAAAATCGATCATGGGTGGCCCCATCGTACGTTCTGGCCCGACTCCCGAGTATTGGAACAACTGGGAGCAAGCCTTCAGCAAGAAGAAATCCAGCAAGAAGACCGCTGCCGCGAAAAAACCGGCCACGAAGAAGGCAAAATCCAAGAAAAAGAAACCGTAGTGGCGGAACGCGGACAAGCAGCGGATGCCTGAGACCGCGCATCACGACGACGTTCCGCATAGCTTTGTGGTGATTTCCGCCAACAGTCGACCCTGCGCCTGAGCCGCGTCGCGCTGTTGCTCCGTGGCAGGTTGATCGCCACGTCCGGTGGCCCATGTCGCGCCCCAAGCCATTCCGTCGGGCTGATAGCCGGGGGTATTGCGGGGCAGCGTAACGAGAATCATCCCCTGCTGGGCGAAGTTCGCCATCAGCGCTAGATGCGCCAGTTCGGCCCCGCCTGCCCCGCCCGACCCGCCGGTCGTGAACGTGGTGCCGACCTTTCCGACCAGCGCGTGCTTGAGCCACAGTTGTGAAAACTCCTTGTCGATGAATCGCTTCATTTGCCAAGACGGCGACCCCATATGCGTCGGGCATCCCACGGCGATTCCGTCGGCCCACAGCAAGTCGTCCCGCGTGGCGTCTTCAACACGTTTGCAACGCACTTCGATCCCGGAGACCGCCGCCGCTCCGGCGGCCACTTCCTTGGCCATTGCCTCGGTGTGGCCATGATAGGTGTCATAAATCACGGCAATATTCATCGTGTATCTCCAAAGGGCGTACCGTCGTTTGGTTCCTGGCGTGGCTGTTCACCTGAATCATCCAGGTTAAAGAAACAGCACCGATGAGAATAATCTTTTCCCCGATCGTTGCCGTCAACCGCATTGATATTCTTACGCACATCGCCCGGCGTCATCGTAGACATCCCGGACGGCACCGCATATCCGGATCAAACCGCCCAAGATGATCAAGCTGGGGTGTTTCAGAAAGAATTGCCGGTGCAGTCGACACTCGGACTAATACCGGAGGAACCATTTTTTCGATGACAGTAGTACAAATCGAAGGATGCGACGCAACTGCATCACTCCTTCGGTTTGAATCGAGGCGAGGTCCTTTGATGGATAAAACAAGGATCCGTCGCCCGTCTGATTTCAATGACGGTACGAGGCCGGTCCGCTCGTGTGCGGTTTGGCAAGCTGATTGGGTCGCGGGCGCTTCCCCCGTGCCTATTGGGTAGGCATCCCCAACCAGCGTGCTCAAATTGCAAACAGCGGTCCGGTCCCGGCCGGCATTTTCTTGCCGTCCCACGAACCGAACGATCTGCCGCCATGGCTTCGTGAATCTCTCTGGCGCTTCTTCGCACCCCGAACGCAGAGAAATTCCATCCCCCCAAGAAGAGTCCGCCACGGCCATCGACTCTCCATCCCCCCGCGAGACGGCAAACCGTTTACATCCGTGGCGCGCTGTGTCATAACCGCCTTTTGGTATCTTGAGACATTCGGCCCGGCGGCAGTAGCATTGGGAAGGGGGGGAATGGACATGAATTGCGATCGGGTGTTCATGGTCTTGACCAGGGGGCCGTTTCCCACCGGCGACGCCGAAGATCATGCCGTCGAAGAGCATCTACTGGATTGTGCCAGTTGCCGACGTTTGGCGCTGGCTCTACAGCCATCGATCGAGCTTTTCGAGGAAGCCGCCTCGCTCGACGAAAAGGGAGATCTGCCGACCTACTGGGGACAACTCGTCTCCGGCACTCCCTCGACAGGCATGGAGAATGATTCCGAAGAGATCGATTTCGCACGGAACATGCCACGTCCAAAGGCAACCCGATTTGCTCGCGTTGATTCCCCCCCCAGGCATTCCCATCACGATCAAACCGACGCGCGGTCCCGCTGGCCGCTGGCCGGAGCGTTTCTGATCGGTATCGTCTTCTGCCTGACGACAATCGAGTGGCTCGTCAATACGTCGGATTCTCGTGCCAATCGTCCCTTGAACAGGGCATTTCAGGCGAACGACGCGACGTGGCGCTCGCACCCAGCCATGGGGTTCCCGACGAATGCCGTCGGACTTGTCTGCCCTCGAATAGTTCAAAAACGCCATCAAGACGACGTGCAAACCGGGCAAGCGGCGGCCGCGAAAACACCGCCCGTCAGCAACGCGAACTCGCAGGAGTCCGCCTGTTGCACCAAGTGCCACGTGGCGGGTGACCCTTCGGGGCTATCCGACAGGGCTCTGGCCAAAGTGGTTCTTGCCTGCCAGGGATGTCACCGCGAGTAAGCACCATCACGCATCGCCGCTTGCCATATCCCGGCGAATCTCGCAGGCAACCCCAGGATGGATCATTGCGGCGGTGGCCAAGTGAACGGCGGTCGCGCCGGCGTCTAAGTATTGCCGCACATGGTCCGCGTTCGAGGCCCCTCCAACGCCAATCAGCTCAATTTTCAATCCCAACTGATCGGCCATGCGTCGAAAGCGGGCTGTTTGCCGAAGAGACGCCACCCGGGTGGCCGCGCCACAGATCCCCCGCGGTTGCCCCTCGAACAGCAGCGTGCCATCTTCGGCGGTGACCGTCGTGGCGACACTGTTGGTCATTGCCAACGCCGTGGCAACGGGAGACAGCGACCGCAGCAACGCTTCAATATCCTGGTCCTTGTCGATGTGCCCGATCTTGATCACCAGCGGGATACCGTTAATCGCGTCGTACACCTTCTCCGCCACGCCCCGCGCTTGCTGGGGCTGTTGATAGAGCTGGCCATCGCAGGTCGAGACGTTGGGACAGGAAAAATTGGTCTCGATCACATCGGCGCCACTTTCCACGGCCCAACGCGCACACTCGGCGTAGTCTTCGGCCAATCGTTCGGTTGACCAACCGTTTTGCACAGTGCCCACCACCGAGACCGAGAGCACCTTGCCCGGCGGCAGTTTATCTTTCGTACGCTCGAGATCGGCCATCCAGGTCGCGGGCTCTTTGGAGGGCATCCCAAACGACACGGCCCAACTCCCCCGCATGTCGTCGGAGACTGGCAACACACGTACATCGCCAGAAAGATCGCCACAGGCGACCGGCTGCAAGTTGGGCATTCCGTAGCATGCGCGCTCGATGCCGCGAACGGTCTTGTAGGTCAGCACATCGAAGCCAAGCCCGGCGTAGTACAACAGCCACGCGCCGTTGAGTAGTGGCCCGGCGGAAACCCCCAACGGCGAATCGACCGGCAAACCGCAGAATCGCCAATCGCCGGCCAGTGGAGGCACGTCGACATCCACCGGTTGCGGAGGGTGATCGTAGTTCCAATCGTAGTCCCGGCGATCGTCGTAGCGGGGCAACGGTTCCTTCACTTGCACGTTCAATTCGGCCTCCCGCGATTCGAGTTAACCCGGCAGCCATTGGACCATCCGGGGCGTCCTTTGGCCATGGCCGTGAACGAGGCATTGACAGCGCATTGACGTATTACTATACTAATACACATGTCCATTCCCCCCACACTCTTCGACATCAACCCCAACTCGGGCGTACCGATCTATCGGCAGCTTATCGATCAGGTGCATGCGTTGATGGGCGGCGCTCGACTACGGGAGGGTGACTTCTTGCCCATCGTGCGACAGGTTGCGCGGGTCGCGTCGGTCAATCCGATGACGGTCTACAAGGCTTACTCCTTGCTGGAAACCGAGGGAACCGTCCAGCGGGTACGTGGGCAGGGCATGCGAGTCATGGCGTTGTCGGTCGATGGCACCCTGCGACAGCGACAAAAGCAACTCCGAGAATTACTCAAACCGGCCCTGCATCGGGCCCGGCAACTTGGTCTGAATAAGCGGCAAACGCGTGCCGTCATCGACCGCCTTATCGAGGAACTCCCATGATGTCTGAATCGATCCTGCGAATTGACGACTTGCACAAGAGCTTCGGCAAGAAGGAAGTGCTGCGCGGCGTGGATCTCGATCTCCCCGCCGGCACCGTATTGGGCCTGTTGGGAAAAAACGGCTGTGGAAAGACAACCCTTATCAAAACCGCTTTGGGCCTACTACGACCGACTGGCGGGAGCGCGACGATTTTCGGCGAAGATGCGTGGGACCTGTCGGCCGCCGCCAAGGCCCGACTTGGCTATGTACCGCAAGTAGTGGTCAGCTATCCCTGGATGCGATTACGCCAAGTGATCGCCTATACGGCGGCCTTCTACCCAAGTTGGAACCACGAGTTGGTCGCCGACATGTGCCGCCGCTGGCAGTTGCCCTTGAAAGATCGGGTTGGGCCTCTTTCGGTCGGGCAAATTCAAACCTTGGGCATTGTCTTGGCCCTGGGACACGAACCGGAACTCCTGGTGCTGGACGAGCCAGTGGCAAGCCTCGACCCGTTGGCCAGGCGGCAGTGCACGGGGGGAATTGCCGTTATTCTATTAGCCTGCAATGGCTCGTTTTTTTCTGCAACCTGATTCAGAAAACAACGTTGTTCCCCGCGTCTTGTATCTGTGCGTCTTAAATCTGTTTTGGACCGCCATCTGGTTGCCGGTAGTCATGGTGGCTAGAACAATGCGCGAGCGTTGGCCACGACTCGGCAGCGAGTTGTTGCGACCACTGTCGAGGGTACAATTGATCGAAGGACTATTCCGGGCACTGGCGTTGGATCTTTTCATCAACTGGCTTGTGATACACGCGGCGCTTGTGATGGTCGTCTATGTCTTGCTCGCACACCTGTTCGAGCCACGGATCATCGCGATGTACCTTGCACTCTCGTGTGCCAGCCAACCCCTTGCGCTCATGTTCCTCCTAAGGCTTTGTGCATACCCGAGCAAATGGAGAATGCTCCTTGGAACTGCATATGTTTTCTTCGCAACCGGAGCAATGGTTCTTGGATTTACGGGGATCATCCACAGGTCCTGGGTCGACGGGGTGTTTGTGATCGCAACCATGGCGATGGTGATCCTTAGCGTGGCAATGTTCTATAGCGTACGCCGCTACTGGCTGAAACGGGAATTCGGGTAAGCTTCAACGGGTCGATCAGGGACACCCGACAACCTTTCACTTCATCCGTTACAAGAACGTCGTTCAAGAGAGGCGGCTTCGGACGAGGGAAGGTTATTTACACGCGGGCTTCGGGAGATCAGACTGCTTGTTCCCGCCACCCCTGCCCCCGCTTCGGTTGCCCGCGCATTTGGACCGTTTGCGACCCCTTTACACCCCGTTGGAGAATGGAATGATGATGAAGCCGACATTAGCCCTCCCGCTGCTCGCGCTGGTGTTCTTGGCATTGGGTTGTTCGTCGGAGGTTTCCGACAACGATCCGGCTGTCGCCACGGAAGAAACCAAGAAAGAAACCGCTGCCGAATCAAGTCCGTCTTCCGCTCCTTCCGTTGAGCCCGTCGATTCAACCAAGACGCCGGAGGGTGATGACGAAGGTTGGATCACGCTGTTCGACGGCGTGTCGTTGGATGGTTGGAAAGCAAACGAGCACCCCGAGAGCTGGAGCGTGGAAGATGGGATGATCGTCGGACATGGGGTACGGAGCCATCTATTTTACATGGACCGCGAGTTCACCGATGTCGAGTTCAAGGCCGAAATCTGGCTCCGCAAGGGGAGCAACAGCGGCATGTATTTCCGCACCGAATTCGGACCCGCTTGGCCCAAGGGTTACGAAGCGCAGGTGAACAACAGCCACGGCGACCCCGTGCGGACCGGCAGCTTGTACAACATGGTAAAGATCACCGAGCAGTTGATCGACGACGAGACATGGTGGGAACAAACCGTTATCTGCAAAGGCAATCACATCGTCATCAAGGTGAACGATGAGGTGGTGGTCGACTTCGTTGATGAGAACAACACCTACAAAAAAGGGTATTTGGCCCTGCAACAACACGATCCCGGCAGCGAGGTTCATTATCGCAATCTGATGGCCCGGCCACTGAATTGATACACTTGGGGGTGCGTGGCGGGCTAAAAAGACGGTGTTTCCGGGGGGGCCATTTTTTCAATGGTAACCGCGTAGCCGGGATGGGATAATGGTTGGGTATGTTTCCCGCGGCGGAGTCTCGATCTGATCGATAGGTAAATCCGCGCTGATTCCTTTGAGAGTGGCACCGAGTCAATTGCTTTTGGAGTTCTCGTTCATGCACATGATTCGCACCGGTTTGTTTTCCCTTTTCGTCGCGGCAATGGTCACGCCCTTCGCCTTCGGACAAGACAGCGTGAGAGACCAACTGTACGGCACTGGCGTGCATGCCTATTTCTCGGGACGCTATGCTGATGCCGAGTCGTATTTGACCGGTGCTCTCGATACGGGAAGCCGCGACCCCCGGGTGTACTATTTCCGTGGCCTCACACGAAATTCGCTGGGAGAGTTCGCCGCCGCGAAACAAGACTTCGAGCTGGGAGCGCGGTTGGAAGCGAGTAACTCGTCCCGGTTTTATCGTGTCAGTCAGGCATTACAGCGCGTGCAAGGCTCGAAGCGGGCTGAGATCGAGCAATACCGAACAGAAGGTCGACTACTGGCCCTGCAACGACGAACACGGATGCGTCGCGAACGTTATGAACAAATCCGCGAGGCTGAACCGTCGGTGTTAATGGAAGGTGTCGACGACACGCCGCCCAGCCCGGCGCCAGCGACAGGTGATCCGTTCGCAACTCCGACGGATCCTCCACTTCCCGCGGAAGCCACCGAAGAGATGCCCGGTGAATCGAATCCGCTTGACAATTCGGTTGAGCCTCCGGTTCCGACCGCGCCCGTCGAAGACATGCCCGCGGAGGAGATCGACCCGTTCGCTGAACCTGCCGACGCTCCCGCGGATGACGCGCCCGCCGATGACGCGCCCGCGGAGGAGATGCCGGTGGACGATTCCGATCCGTTTGCCGAGCCCGCCGATCTTCCCGAGGCGGATGTTCCGATGGATGAGCCAGATTCATCTCCAGACGAACCATCGTTCGACTCGCCTGAAGATGACTCTCCGGCGGATGCACCGAATGAGGACGTCGGAGCCGATGGTCCGGAAGACGAACCAGAGGCGGTGGAGGATGCTCCGAGCGACGAGCCGGACCCTGGCGCGGACGAACCCGAGGACTCTCCGGAAGAAGACGGACCCGAGTCTGACGAATCCTAGCCTGAATGCTTTCTAAGCGATCGTCTCATCATCGCGGACAGCGACGTCGGATTGCGAGCCTCTCGGCGCGCATCTACACTGCCCTCAACGTGATCGACACCAGTTGGCACGATGATGCGATCCGCGGTAGTCGTGTCGTTTCCCTCGATTCGAGGCGCAGGCACAGTTGAATTCTTTGATTGTCTGGGAGACGCTTGTCATCGGGGCGCTGATTTTGGCCAACGGCTTCTTTGCCGCGTCCGAAATCGCCCTTCTCGTGGCGCGCCGCGGACGCCTGAAGCAACGTGCCGACGCGGGAGACCACGCGGCACAAGTCGCGCTGCGCCTGGCTCAAGACTCGAACCGCTTTCTGCCCACGGTTCAAATTGGCACCACGCTTCTCGCCACGATCGCCGCGGCGATCGGAGGAGCCCGAATCGCGATGCACCTTTCCGATGGGTTGCAAGACGCACGGTGGGCATGGGTCGCGGCTTATCACGAAGCCGTCGCACTAACATTGGTGATCGTGACAATTTCGTTTCTGTCCCTTGTTTTCGGCGAACTCGTGCCCAAGCGATTGGCACTGAAGCATGCGGCCAGCATCGCCCGGTGGGTTGCGCTGCCGCTCGATTATCTGTCACGAATCGCCTACCCGGTCGTTTGGATCATGGGGGTTAGCACGAACCTTGTGTTGCGGCTTGTCGGTGCCGGCACGCACATTTCATCGGATCTTCACATGGAAGATCTCCTGCGTGCAATCCGCGTCAACAAGGATGACCGCTTGATCGACTTAGCCGGACATCGGCTCGCGCTGGAGTCACTTCGGTTTGGCGATCGGGTGGTTCGCGACATCATGCAGCCACGCCTGGAAATCGACGCGTTGGACGTGGACACGCCGCCCGATGAAATCCCCGGTGCCGCGGCGCTGGCAGGCTATTCACGGTTACCGGTTTACGAGGGGACAATGGACCAAATCATCGGCTATGTCCACATCAAGGATGTTCTTCACCATCTCTACCTCCGCGTGCCGATCGATCTCCGTCGCGCGGCGAGACCGGTGCTGCATATTCCGGAGACCTTGCCCCTGATTCGATTGCTACCGCAGTTTCAAGAATGCCACGCCCCCATGGCGATCGTGCTCGATGAGTTCGGCGGTACCGAAGGGCTCGTTACGATGGAAGACATTCTCGAAGAACTCCTCGGCGCGATTCGCGATGAGCACGACCGCGACGATGAGCACCAGATCACCCCACAAGGCAATCAGCGGTGGTTGGTCGACGGGGCGGTAAAGATCAACGATCTTCTAGATTCTCTTGGCATCAAAGATCCGATGGCATCACAACCGCGATCGTTCTCCACCGCCGCGGGGCTAGTGCATCACGAGCTGCAACGAATCCCCCGCGTTGGCGATCGACTAACGTGGGACGGTCTTCTGCTGGAAATCGTCGAAATGCAAGGGCCGCGCATCGTCCGACTGTTGGTCTCGACCACCGCCGGAGACGATGCGTGACCAACCGGGACGATGGGAATCACCCATGCCACGGATTCCCCATCGATCGCGCACAACCACTTCGTGACAATCCGATCTCGCCACGTTCACAGCACCGAACTTGAAGCGGGTTACGACACGTCCACCTTAATTTTGGTCGACTTCGATGGCTCTCGCTTGGGCATGCGAACCGTGAGCACGCCGTTTTCACTGTCAGCGGTGACTTGCTCGGGATCGATTGCCGTGGGCAACTGAATCGTTCGTCGAAAGCTGCCGGAGCGACTTTCGATGTGGGAGTACAAGTTTTCGAAATGTTCCACCGTGCGATCAGGCTTCTCGCCAGAGATCGTGATCGTCTCACCCGCGACGCTGACGTCGACGTCGTCGGCATTGATTCCCGGAATCTCGGCGCGAACGGTTACCGCCTGCTCTGATTCCGTGACATCGACGACCGGAAACGCGGAGCCAAGCGAACCAAGTGCCCGTTGCCAGGGATCGTGTACATAAGACTCGAACAACCGATCCAGTTCCCGACCAAATTCAGTCATCGGCGTCGCCTCATCGGAAAGAGGCTCTCGCGATTTATACTTCCAAGGGATGATCGCCATCGGACCACTGCTCCTTTCTCGGAATTCATCGGACATAACCCAACAACACGCCACTGGAAGGCGAACAGCGCGACCAGGCTTCTTTCACTCTTTTTTCTCGCATGCGCGTCGTCCGTGCGATGACTTACACACCCTGCACTTTAATCCGCCGCGGAACGGCCGTCGCGGCCTTTGGCAGTCGAAGCTGAAGCACGCCGTTTTCGTACCGTGCGGTAATCTTGGATGCGTCGATCTCCTCACTTACGCGAAACGATCGATAGAAATCGCCGATGCCATACTCTTGAACCAGATAGATCGTGCCCTCCGGCTGACGTGCCGGAGTTCGCCCGTGAATCGACAGCTCACCGTCTTCAAAACGAACTTCGATGTCGCCGATTGTCAGCCCGGGCATATCGGCCAACAACAACAGATCTCCTTCTCGATCAAGGATATCGACATGAGGGCGATACGCCCGACCACTTCGCGTTCGCTCGGTTCCAGGCGCATCGTTCTCGGGAACCTTGGCTTGGATTGTTTCGGTAGTCATTATAGTTACTCCTTGTCTTGTCTCGCCAACTTCTCGTGCCAGGTTTTTTTAAACAGAAGAAACCTTAATCTTGCGTGGCTTCACCGTCTCGGACTTGGGCAAACGGACTGCCAGCACTCCATCGGTCATCGTGGCGCTGACCGAATCCGCGTCGACCTCCACCGGCAACTGAACCGTCCGCCGGAAGGAGCCAACGGCCCGTTCTTGTCGATGGTATGAGACGCCCTCTTCCGCGGTTGCCTCTCGGTGACCGCCGAGCGTCAGTTCCTTGCCAAACACCGAAATCTCGATCGATTCGGGGTCCACGCCCGGAAGTTCCGCTTCGGCATGAATCGCTTCGGCATCTTCCCACAGATTGAGCGGAGGGAACGGCTTTTGCGATGCCAAAGGAACTGAGTTCAATTGAGGAACATACCCCGCAACGCCGTTGATGAGTCGATCCATTTCCGAACGGAACTGATCCAACGGTAAGGGGAGAGCATTAAACTGTCGTAACAACATGGTTCGATCTCCTTCACCAAACTGCAAATGGTGGCGTGCCAATGTTGGTGTGGTCTCGACAACGCTCGTGCCGCCTTCGGCGTGACGAATCAAGAGAGGAAAAGCACACCAACCCCTGCGTTTCCGAGACAGGCCGGCCGCCTTTTCTGCTTGCGATAGCATGTCACTCACGCGGATAATATCCAGGGGCAAAGGCCGTGCCAATCGCCGTATCGTCCTTTGAATCCTCGACTTTCAGCAAGTCGACAAACAGAAGAGTTCTCACCGTACGAAGCCAAGCCTCCGAACCTGCCAGATTGGCAGGCGGGGATATCCGCCGTCCTAGCCAAGTCGCGTGCCCGGGTTGGGCCTAAACGTCACACCGATGTGCAATTCCTGATCCGCTGGTAACATTCCCGAGAGGCGATGCGCTTAGCGTGTGTGGAAAGGACAGCAGCTTTGGAACGTAGCAGGCACTTTGCGTCGTTCGAGTGTTCGCGACGGGTGCGAAATGCGAGCTGCCGATTTGCCTAACCCCCAATGGTCCGGAATCGCCCAAAAACACCGCTTTCAACAGAGTTGTGGCGAAATCGGGCCACAAGTATACTGCTTGCCTTATATTCGGCGACGATACGCCGATCTCGTGATTTCGTCACCGGGCTATCAATATGCGGTTTACGCTGGTCGATCGAATCGTCGAACTAGAGCCGGGAGCCCGGATCAAGGCCGTCAAGAACGTGTCGCTAGCCGAGGAATATCTGGCGGACCACTTTCCAGGCTTCCCTGTTTTGCCAGGCGTGATGATGCTTGAGGCAATGACGCAGGCTTCGGCTTGGTTGATTCGCCATGGCGAGGATTTTTCGCACAGCATTGTTGTGTTGCAAGAGGCGCGAAACGTAAAGTACGGCAATTTCGTGGAACCTGGCCAGACGCTGGTCGTGACCGCGCGAATTGTCAAGCAGGGTGATCGTGAAACGACGCTCAAAGCCGAGGGAGCCGTTGACGACAAGAAGCATGTTTCGGCAAAACTCGTGTTGAGACGTTACAACTTGGCCGACGAAGATCCGGAACGAGAACTCGCTGATACGGTGGTGCGACAAAAAATGCGAGAGTTATTCGCCCAGCTTTACCAGGAACCTAGCGGATCCGTACCCTAACGCATGTCGTGATTCACCCCGAGCGATTGCACCGCGAAGGATTCCGCGAAAAGCCGCTGGCCGAGGCGTTTGAAGAATACGAATTGCACCGTTGGACCCTGACACGAAACCATCACGATACCTGTAAGTTTTGATCGATAGAACCATGTCCAATCGACTCATCGACCGAACCGCGATTGTGACCGGAGGCTCGCGCGGAATCGGTAGGGCGTGTGTTCTGGCCCTCGCGACCGAGGGAGCGGACGTTGTCTTCCTCTATCAAAACAGCCAGAAAGCGGCCGATGAACTTGTCGCCGAAGCCGACAAGGCTGGACACGACATTCGCGCTTTTCAGGCTGACGTACGCGATGGCGGACGTGCCCAAGAGATCGTTGACCAATTGGAGAGTGAGTGGGGGCATATCGATATCTTGGTCAACTCCGCGGGGATCGTTCGCGACGGATTGTTCGCGTCGATGGAATCAAGCGATTGGGATGAGGTGATCGGAACGAACCTCAACGGCACGTTTCATTACTGCCAAGCCGTGACCCGACCCATGATGTCGAAACGCCGCGGCAGCATCATCAACATTTCCAGCGTTTCGGCGGAGTTTGGGAATCGCGGACAAGTCAATTATGCCGCCAGCAAGGGGGGAATTAACGGCATGACACGCTGCTTGGCCGCGGAACTTGCCTCGCGCAAAGTTCGCGTCAACGCGATCGCCCCGGGCATGATCGCCACCGACATGAGCGAGGCGGTTCGCAATCTTGCCCCCGATCGAATCAAACAAGCCATACCGATGCGTCGCGTTGGCCAAGCCGAGGAAATCGCCGCGGTTGTCACCTTTTTGGCAAGCGACGATGCAAGCTACATAACCGGACAAGTGATTCGCATGGATGGAGGAATGAGCCTCTGCGGGGCATGAAACACATGACGACACTCGACAACCACGCCGAGTGTCTCCGTATCGCCTTCGCGAACTAGCGAAAAACCGTTTTTCAGTTATTCAACTACAATCCTGGTCGCTCCGTCATTGGGCCGTTGAGCCCCATGTCTGATCCGGCCGCATCGACCAAACGGGAGACCACGACGATGCCTACGACTGAACAGATTTACGATCAAGTAAAAGAAGCCATGATCGAAGCCCTGGGGGTCGAGGAAGATGAAGTCAATCTAGAAGCAACACTTGTCGGCGACCTTGGTGCCGAGTCGATCGACTTTCTAGACATCGTTTTCCGGCTCGAAAAGGCCTTCGACATCAAGATCCCTCGTGGGGAGCTGTTTCCGGAAAACATTTTGACCGATCCTCAGTACATCGAAGATGGCAAGTTCACCGAAGCCGGCATCAACGAATTGCGCCAACGGATGCCGTTCGCCAATCTTGATGAGTTCGCGAAGGACCCCCGCCGCGAGGCATTCCAAGACCTGTTCACCGTCGAGACCATTTGCAACTACATTGCATCAAAGGTCGACGGGTAAAGTCGAAGACCCGAGAGTCAGGCCGTGCTTGGCAATCGGTACGTTAAAACATCGAACATCAGGCACGACCCGACCTACCTAGCGGCATATCATGCGTTGGATCTGGATTGACAAATTCATCGAATTCGAGAGCGGTCGACGCGCCAAGGCGATTAAGAACCTTACCTTGGCCGAAGAACATCTTCATGACCACTTCCCGGGCTATCCGACGATGCCTAACTCGCTAATCGTCGAGGGTTTGGCGCAAACCGGCGGCATTCTCGTGGGCGAGAAGAGCGGTTTTGAAGAGAAAGTCATCCTGGCGAAGATTTCAAAAGCCCGATTTCACTTCGCAGCCGTTCCTGGCGATACACTGATGTACAGCGTGCAGGTCGAGTCTTTCCAAGACTCCGGGGCGATCGTCTCGGGAACCTCGCATGTCGGTGAGAAGTTGCAGGGCGAAGTCGAGTTGTTCTTCGCCTATCTCGACGATGACCAGCGCGTGAAGAAGCTCTTTGAACCCAAGAACTTTGTCTTCACAATGAAACTGCTTGGCGTTTTCGACGTTGGCCGCGCCAGCGGCGAAGGCGTCGAAGCGCCACCCGCATGGGAAAAACTTAAGTCGCTTGCCGACACCGACGGCACTTAAGCGCTGCCCCAACATTCCGCGAACCACCATTCCAGAGAAGAGACCATGAGAAGACGTGTCGTCGTCACGGGCATCGGTTGTGTCACTCCGTTGGGTACCGACGTCGAAGTGGTTTGGAAACGACTGCTCAATGGTGAGTCGGGCGTTGGTCGGATCACCCGCTTCGATGCCAGTAATTTTCCAACTCAGATTTCGGCTGAAGTCCGCGACTGGGATGTTTCGGACGTGGGAGAAGATCCACGGCGTTGGAAACATCATGGTCGCCACACGCTGTTTGCCATCGGCGCCGGTAAGAAAGCGATCAGCGATTCAGGGTTATTCGACTCGGCGGTCGACCCCACGCGGTTCGGCGTGTATCTCGGCAGCGGCGAAGGCGAACAAGACTTCAACCGCTTCGCGAACATGATGGTCAGCGCGTTGGAAGAGGATCATCTGAACGTCGCCAAGTTCACCAAGACGGGCCTCGAAACGCTCAACCCGGTCTCTGAAATGGAACAAGAACCGAGCATGCCGGCCGCGCATTTGGCCAGCCTGTTCAATGCGCAAGGCCCTAATGCAAACTGTTTGACCGCTTGTGCCGCCAGCAGTCAGGCGATTGGCGAAGCGGTCGAGATGATTCGCCGTAACGACACCGATGTGATGCTCTCCGGTGGCACGCATAGCATGATCCATCCATTCGGCGTCACCGGTTTCAATCTACTGACCGCGTTAAGTACCCGGAATGATGAGCCAACCAGGGCATCGCGTCCCTTCGATCGTGATCGCGATGGCTTCGTTCTCGGCGAGGGGGCTGGAATGGTCATTCTCGAAGAACTCGAACGCGCGAAGGCACGCGGAGCGAAAATCTATGGAGAAGTTGTCGGCTATGGATCGACCGCCGACGCGTTTCGCATCACCGACACCCACCCAGAGGGTCGCGGAGCCATTACCTGCATGAACATGGCCTTGTCCGATGCGGGGATTAATCACGATGAAGTCGACTACATCAACGCACACGGGACAAGCACTTCGGTGAACGACAAGGTCGAGTCGTTGGCAATTCGCAAAACCTTTGGCGATCGAGCCTACCAACTGCCGGTCTCCAGCACCAAGAGCATGACGGGGCATTTGATCGCGGCAGCCGGCGCCACGGAGTTGATTTGGTGCCTGATGGCCATTCGAGACGATGTGGTGCCTCCAACCACGAACTACGAAACGCCCCATCCGGACTGCGATCTTGATTACGTTCCCAATCAAGCACGCAAGGTGCCCTGCCGCTACACGTTGAGTAACAGCTTCGGGTTCGGGGGACAAAACATTGCCTTGATCGCCAGCCAGTTCAACGGATAGCGACAAACTTTCCGCTCGGTTCCGGACAGGCAACGCCGCGCGATCATGAAGCCTGTTCCAACGATGGCCCCCG
>Ga0114931_10002855_pt1 | contig 21983 bp, 22 predicted proteins | sample 2SBtaG_FD_89579 | JGI IMG/M metagenome (GOLD analysis project Ga0114931, IMG submission 89579) | Deep subsurface microbial communities from Kolumbo volcano to uncover new lineages of life (NeLLi) - 2SBTROV14_V59a metaG | ecosystem: Environmental > Aquatic > Marine > Volcanic | place: Kolumbo... | reverse complement strand
ATTGTTGTAAGAGGAGAAGGAGAAGAAATATTTCTCAATTTGTTAAACACACTTGAGAATAAGGGTAAATTAGATGATGTAAAAGGAATATCATATTGGGAAGGAACAAATTATATAAGAACCGATGATGTTCCACCACCTCAAAATTTAGATAAACTTCCCTTTCCCGCTCGTGATCTATTTCCAATAGATAAATATAAAAACACACTGGAAGGTATAAGAACCATAAATATAACCACAAGCAGAGGATGCCCTTTCAATTGCTACTTTTGTTCATCTTCAAAATTCGGGGGACTTAAATGGAGGGCTCGAAGCCCTGAATCTATCGCCGATGAAATAGAACTTTTGCAAAAAGAATACGGATTTAAAGCATTTGCTTTTATGGACGATAATTTTACACTAAATCCTAAAAGAGTTATTGCATTTGCTGACGAAATAGAAAAAAGAAATATTGATATAATTTGGTGGTGTTTTTCTCGTGTAGATACTTTAGTAAAAAATGAATTTATGGTTAAAAGAATGGCTGAGTCAGGAGCAATTAGAATATTTCTGGGATTAGAAAGTGCAAATGAAAATGTCTTGGATGATTACGGTAAAAATATAACTTACAAACAGCAAATAGACGCTGTAAATCTTTTAAGGAAATACGGGATAGGAATACACGGCAGTTTTATTATAGGAGATTTTGAAGAAACTGAAGATATGATAATGAATACTGTTAAACTGGCAAAGAAATTAAAACCGGAAGTTTCACAGTTTTCTGTTCTTACTCCCTTTCCGGGTACTGCTTTGTTTGAGCAAGTTAAAAGAGAAAATAAATTTTTACACAATAAGTGGGAGCTATACGATGCCCTCCACCCGACAATTAAACTTAAAAATTTAACACCGAAACAGCTTCAAAAAATTACCGTTAAAAGTTACAGAAAAGCATATTTAAATTATTCCAATTTATTCGGAGGCCAAAACGGTAAAAAACTAAAATTCGAGGAAGAAAATAAATCAAGTTTGTATAAAACTATTAAAGAAGGTATTTCTCTTTACTTTTCATTAAGGTCGGAAATATTAAACTCACACTTATAAATTAAAATGTGAGTATTGAATGATTATGAGAAATAATGTTATAAATAATTATGAGAATGTAGAAATACTTACTAAAAAAAGGGTTCTAAATTATACTCCTGTTGTGCTTGAAAACAAAAGATCTAGAATATTAAAATTAGCACTTCCGGTAATTGCCGGTTTATCAACACAAACTCTTCTGTCGCTAATAGATACAGCAATGATAGGAAGACTGCCCGATGCCAAATACGCTCTTGCAGCAATGGGCATAGCGTTTTTGGCTACGTGGGCAGTCGTAAGTTTCTTTTCCAGTTTATCTACAGGCACCCATGTTTTAACAGCGAGAAATTACGGAAGTAAAGACTATGAGGAATGCGGAAACGTATTAAATACATCTATTATAATGGGATTTATTATCGGAATGGCTGTTTCATTTTTAGTAGTTTATTTTTCTTACCAAATAGCCAATGTATTTGCTGCCGATAATATTGTTGGCAGATATGCAGGTGAGTATCTTTTTTACAGATTTATGGGAATTCCTTTTTTTCTAATAACAGTTTCTTACAGGGGATTTTACTTTGGCATTGGCAAAACCAAAGTTTTTATGATTGCAGGTATTACTGCAAGTCTGCTAAATATATTATTTGATTATTCTTTGATCTATGGAGCTTTCGGTTTAACAGCTATGGGCTTAGCAGGTGCAGGTCTGGGTTCCGCACTTGCAACTGTTGTAGAAACAACCATTTATCTTATTTTCAGTAGTTTAAGAAAATGCAGACAAAAATTCAATTTGTTCAAAAACATAAAATACAAAGCAGGTATCGCAAAGAATATTGTTAAATTATCATTACCAATATCATTTCAAAGTATTTTTACCTTAATAGGTTTTTTATTATTTATGTCTATAATTGGAATAACAGGTACATTACAACAGGCTGCAAGTCAAACTGTATTATCTACTTTATTTGTTTCATTTATGCCTGCAATAGGTTTTGGTATAGCTGCTCAAACTTTAGTCGGTAACAAGCTTGGTGAAGATAATATAGCTGAAGCAAAACAATGGGGATTTGAAACAAGCAAAATAGCATTGACTTATACAATTTTTTTAGGTTTTATTTTTATACTATTTCCCAAAATCATTATTCCATTATTAACTTCAGACTCTTCGATCGTTGAGGTAGCAATCCCGTTAATGCGAATAGCAGGTTTTGCTCAAGTATTTATTGGTATCGGATTCGTGTTAGCTAACGGTCTACTCTCAGCAGGAGAATCTTTATTTGTGATGTTGGCAGATGTAACAATTAATTTATTCATATTCGTTCCGGTTGCTTACCTGTTTGGCATAATTCTAAATCTTGGTGTAGAAGGCGTGTGGTTAGCAATGCCATTTTATACAAGCTTATACGCTTTAGTTATATTTTTAAAATTTAAATATGGGAAATGGAATAAGTATAGACCTTGATTTTATTTGAATTTAACTATAAAATTATTCACTTAGTCCAGATAATATTAATTGCTAATATTTAAAGGGGACTTAATCAATAAAAGATTTTTTTAAATCCTCTTGACAAAAGCAAAAGTATATATTATATTTGTAAGTGAGTGTTTACTTATTATAAATACTAAATATTTTTAATTATGACAATACAAAGATTAGAAAGTGGAATAAGAAAAGAACAAATAAAAAAGGCTGTTCTCAATATTATTTCTACAAAAGGACTTGCAAGTTTAACTACAAGAAATTTAGCGGCGGAAGTTGGATTTAGTGAAGGTGCTATATTTCGACATTTTAAAAACAAAAAGGATATTATCTCCTCAATTATTAAGGATGTGGATAATCATTTAGTGAAAATCCAGAAAGCTATAGCATATAGTAACAGACCACCTGAAAAAAGATTAAAGGAATTCTTTTGCAAGCATGTACACTATTTAATTGAAAATAAAGGAATAACGATACTATTGTTTTCCGAGGTAGCTCACATGAATGAACCTCGTTTGAAACACAAGTTATCCGATATATTGAAAGAACAAAAAAAATGTGCTTGTAAAATTTTAATAGACGGAATGAAATCTAAAAAATGGGACCCTTCGTTAAATGCAGACAATGTAGCAATGCTTTATATGGGTGTTCCTATATCATTAAATATAGAATTAGTATTAAATAAAAATAATTTCAGAGAAGAACATTATTGTAAAAGTATGATCAATTTAATAAGCCGGGTGCTTGTTAATAATAATATAAAAAGTAATTAAAGTTAATGATTACTTACAATTATAAAAGGATTGAATTATGTTATACACAATAGTTGCAGTTATAATTTTTTTAGCTTCGTTTTTATTTGCTATGCTTGGTTTAGGCGGCGGAATGGTTTATGTACCCGTTCTTAAATGGGCAGGCTTTCCTGTTAAAGAAATAGCCATTCCGCTCGGTTTATTGTTAAACGGTTTAAACACTTTGCTGGCATTAATACCATTCGCTAGAAAAAAATTAGTAGATTGGAAAGGCGGAGCCGCAATGGCAATTGCTGCATTGGTTTTCGCTCCCATAGGTGCTTACACAGCACAATATGTACCTGTTAAAACATTGTTAATAATCTTTGCAATTGCCGTTCTATTTGCAGCCGTAAGAATGATAGGTTTTGCAAAACAATCGGAACCCGAAGAGATGATGTCGTTAAAGAAACGTTCTGTTATTGGTAGTGGTGTTGGTGCATTTGCAGGATTTATGGGCGGTATGCTAGGTCTGGGCGGCGGTTTTATTATTGCTCCTATACTAATGTGGATGGGTTATAAAACCAAAGAAGCTGCAGCTACAACTGCCTTTGTTGTTACATTTTCTTCTTTCTCCGGTTATTTGGGGCATGTCGCCGAAGGACATTTCAACTGGACCTTGACAATAATAGTTGTAATCGCAGTAATAATCGGTTCGCAGTTTGGTGGTTCGTTTATGAGCACAAAAGCTAAACCTAAAATGGTTAAACAGTTATATGCAATTGTTTTACTTGCAATTGCAGTAAAATTAATTTTAGGTGTAATCTTATAAAATGGAATTAAAGATGAAAAAGAATATTATAATTTCGTTTATGATTATCTCTTCTATGTTTATAAGTAGCGTAAACTTTAGTCAGACAAAAAAAGATGAAGATACTTTTAACTGGAACGGATATTTACAAGGCAGATATAGTAATAATTATAATAATATAAATAGTTTTTCTACCAGACGAGCTAAATTTTGGATATCCGGAAGCATGCATAAAAATTGGTTTTACAAAGTACAATCAATTTACAAAGATAAAAACAGTGGAGCTTTTACTCTGCAGGATGTAAAGGTGGGATATAAAATAAACAGCTTTAAAATAATAGTCGGACAGATGATACCTGAATATAGTTTGCAAAGACTACAGCCCGATTACGCAATTCCTTTAGTTGAAAGAGCATCAGCTATTAACAGCCTCATTCCCTCTGCTGAAACTATGGCTCGTGATATTGGGCTTCAATTTATTTATCAATCATCAAATAAAATTTTTCATTCAAGTTTAGGTCTGTTTAACGGTAACGGTGCCAACAAAATAAGTAATGAAGATAAAAATTTTCTGTATACAAATAAAAGTTATATAAATATACCTATTGAAAACACACATTTGCATATTGGTTATTCTGTTGCTTACAGAAAAACAACCGGTTTATCATTTAAGAAAATAACAGGTAATAGTTTACTTTTTTCAGGCGATGATTTCCGTTGGGGAACGGAAGCCCGACTCTATTCAGATAAATGGGAACTTCAGGGTGAATACCTTGAAGCCCATTTAGGGGATAATAAATCCTGGGGATATTATGTATTAGCTGATTATTACATAACTAAAGAAAACTTAATAGCATTTTCTATTGAGAAGTATAAAAATCTTTTACCGACACAAGACGATGATCCATGGTATATAGTTAGTTATGCACATAAGTTTGACGGAGATAAAATAAAATTATCATTTGATAATCGTATACAAACGGGTGATTTTGATAATAATTATAGCACAACAATTCAATTACAATATTTTTTTAATTAAAAGACAAAAGGAGCATAGTTATGATACAGCCAAAAGAATGGTTAGAATTCGGTCAAAAATTTCACGGGCATAAATGCCCTGCAATGCCGTTGGGCTTAAGATTAGCCACAGCAGCAATGAATAAGTTAGGTGTAGGAAGAGCAATGGACGGACAATTACAAGCATTTATAGACATTGGTGAAAATCACTGCGCAACTTGTTTTGCCGACGGTGTACAAGTTATTACGGGCTGCACTTTGGGTAAAGGAAATATCGAAAAGACACACAAAGGTAAATGGGCATTAACTCTTATCGATAAAAAAAATAAAAAAGCAGTTTATGTTTCTGCAAAAGGTGAATCAATGAAAATGTCGAAAGAATCACCTTTTATTACTGAATATAGATCCAAAGGTATACCGGCAAGTCAGGTTCCCGAAGAAATAGCTAAACCTGCAATTGACAGGGTTATGGATGCACCCGATGAAAATCTATTTAATATCTCAGATATTTTTGATTACGATTTTCAAGAAGCACAACATAGTTTTAACGGTTTTATTTGTGAAGAATGTGGTGATATGACAGTTATGGAATACGGTAGAATAAAAGGCGATAAAAAAGTATGTATGGATTGCGCCGCTAAAATAGATTAAGATAAAGTTGGAGGGAAAGGTATTCTCCACTCTTATAAGATAAAAAAAGTGTTCTTTAATTTTTTAAATAATAAAAAAAGGCGGCTTAAAGCCGCCATGGTTAAAAAACCGAGTATAAATTATGCCTATTATTGGGTTTGCAGTAACAAATCCAGACACGATTTATACTCCTAAAATAAATAAATATAAGGAGTAATAAAATGAAAAAGATGACGTATATTTTATTTAGCCTGTTAATGTTTGCAGGTTTATCATTTGCACAGCAAAGTAATAGAACATCATTAAATGTAGGTACGGTTGTAAACATTCCTTTAAGTGACTTTGGTGATGTAGCAACTACCGGTTGGGGTGGCATAGCCGGCTTCCAATTTAAAATTGTAGACCACCTTTCAGCTACTATAACAAGTGGTTACTTAGGGTTTACAGAAGAAAACAACTATACATATACAGCAGTTCCTGTAATGGCAGGGTTAAAATTATATATGGTACAGGGTTGGTATTTAATGGCTGAAACAGGCTGGCATTTTTACAGCTATGATTTTGATCCAGCAGGAACCGGTAATATTCTATCTGACAACCAAAGCGAATGGGGCTATAGTATTGGTACAGGATATGAATTCGATCTTCAAGGAAATATTGGTTTGGATATATCAACAAAATATCAATACAATAACAATAACTTAAGCTATTGGAATAGTTATATTGGTTTGATGTTTTATTTATAATAATTGAAATATAATTTATTATTGTTTTATATTAATAGTATGGATAAAACATACCCTGTCACATTTTATTATGTGGCAGGGAATTTTATAATTTATGTTTATAAAAAATAATTTGATAAAAGATATAGGTTTGTGATATGTTAAAAAGAATATTTTTACCGTTAGAAAATTCACCATATACATTGGCAGCAATAAAATATGCATGCTTTATTTCAAAAAGATTAAATGCAAAAGTTACGGCAGGTGTTTTTTTTGATGTTGAAAAGAGAAACAAGTCACTTGGAATTCTTAAAACCGATACTCAAATTGAATGGGCTAAAGATGTAAATAAAGAAGTAATAACTGAAGCGGAAGATACAGTAAAATTTTTAATCAGCACTTTAAAAAAGAATTGTGTAAAAAACGAGGTTAAATTTTCAATAGAAAAAGAAATTGGACAGCCAAGTAAAAATATTTATGAACTTTCAAAATATTATGACCTCATAATTACAGGGCTAAAATCCGATTTTAGATTAATGAAAAAAGGATTTACGAGCGAATATCTTAAAAAAATGTTAAGCTACTCCGTTACACCGGTATTTGCTGTTCCTGATCATTTTTGGGCAGTAAAAAATATAATAATAGCATATGACGGAAGTAATTCCGCTGCAAGAGCTTTACAAAGATTTTCTCATATAGCAAATTTTCGTGGACATAAAATTAGATTATTAATGTCATCTAACAATAATGTTTTGGCCGAAGAAAACATTAGAAGAGCCAAAGAATATTTAATGGCATACGGAGCTAAAAATTTTATAAGTGAATGGACAAAAAAAGATATACTTAAGTTGGCTAATTCACCATACTTTGATTCTGCAGACTTAATAGTTTTAGGTATTCATTCAAAAAAGAATATTAGAGATTTCTTTGTAGGCAGTGTAACTGAGACCTTAATTGAAGAAGCTCAAAAACCTTTATTTATAGGAATTTAAAATAGTATTTAATTTCAAGGAGGAATTAATGATAAAAAGAATCTTTGTACCTTTAGATAATTCAATTTACACAGATATAGCATTAGAATACGCAATTTTGATAGCTAAAAAACACCAAGCTGTTGTAAACGGTATAACTATTTTGGATATACAGGAAATTGAAGATTCAATTGGTCCAGTGCCGATAGGTAATCAATATTGGGCTGAAAAATTAGAGGAAAGTAAAATTAATGAAGCCAATACATTAATAAATAATATAAAGAAAAAATTTGAAGATAAATTAAAAAAAGAAAATGTTACGTATAATTTTGAAAAAGATCAGGGCATTCCTTCTAAGTGGATTATAAAAAAATCCGAATTTTACGATTTAGTAATTATGGGCATGAATACATATTTTCACTTTGGCACAAAAGATAAACCAGGAAATACCATAAAAGAAGTCTTAAATAATTCAATAACTCCTGTTTTATTAATACCGGAAAATTTTACTAATATTAAAAATGTTTTAATCACATATGACGGTTCTTTCCAATCTACACGTGCAATGCAGAGGTTTATACACCTTTCAATGTTGTTCGATTTTAATATAAGAGTAATTAATTCTTCAAAGGATAAAACATTTTTCGATTACCAAAAAGAAAATGTTGAATCTTATTTTAAGGCTTATGGTCTGCAGAATATAGAGTTTATTCATACTGAAGAAAATATAAAGGTTATATTAAAAGAAAAATATTTAGAGTGGGCAGATTTAATTGTATTGGGTGCACATTCAAAAAACGTAATTCAAGATTTCCTTATTGGAAGTTTAACCTCATTCTTAATAGACCTTAATAAAAAGCCCTTGTTCATTGGGTTCTAATTTTTAGTCTTTTAAAAAAATAAAACATATAATTCATTAACTTTACACACACATTTTTATTATTAAAATAATTCTATTAAAAGGACATTATATATGAATATGTTAAAAAAGATATTATTACCAACAGATTTTTCCGAAGCTTCTGAAAAAGTAAAAAAACAAATTTTGAGGATGAAAGATTGTAAAATAGGTAAAGTTATTTTACTGAATGTTATTGATGCAAGAATATTTTCATACTCAACCGAACTTGATATTATTGAAATAGATAACCTCAACTTAATAGGCCCATATACAGAATCCATTAAGAAAAAACTTGCAGGTTGGAAAAAAGAATTTGTTAAAGTAGGTATAAAAGTTTCAATAGAAATAAGAGAAGGAACGCCATTCAATCAAATTTTAGAATTTGCAGAGAACAATAAAATCACTTCTATTTTCATAGGACATCAAGGACAAGGCTCGGTTGAGAGAATGCTACTTGGTAGTACTGCCGAAAAAGTGGCTAGAAAAGCTAAAGTACCTGTTATAGTAATACGTTAAATACTTTAAAAGGATAAGAATAATGAGACAGTATTTTGAAGCAGAAGGAATGAAAAAACAATTTAAGATCCATTCAATAATTGCAGGTATATTGTTACTTATAGCAGGTATACTCAGTATATTTTTACCTACGGTTACATCATTAACCATATCCTTTTTATTAGGCTGGTTGTTGGTTATTAGCGGCATAATTTCAGGTTACCATGTTATAAAAAGTTATAATACAAAATGGATAAGCTGGCTAAAACCATTTCTGCTTTTTTTTGTGGGTTTGTTAATGTTACTCTATCCTTTAGAAGGAATAGCAGCCGTAAGTCTATTACTAATACTTTATTTTCTGATAGATGCATTTGCCGGAATAGTATTTGGGCTAGAATGGAGTCCGTTAAAAGGTTGGGCCTTGCTGATAATTAATGGTATCCTGTCATTAGTGCTGGCTATCATATTTATAATAGGTTGGCCTTTTAGTTCAATTTGGCTGATAGGTTTGCTGGTTGGTATCAGTCTTTTATTTGACGGTGCAACAATTTTAATGTTGGGTATAAGTATGAAAAGGAATTTTTGAATAATATAATTAAGAAAAGAGAAATATAAATAATAAAACTTGCGGCGTTAAATTTACTATATGAAAGACTTATTTATAAAAATAGGATGTTCTACTGAAAGGATGATTTCAACATTCGGAAGTCTTACAATTATGACCTTCAAGTCTTTCATTGCAATAAGAAAAGCCCCTAATTACATTAACCAAATAATAGAACAATTTATATACATTGGTAGAGAATCCTTACCTATTGTTTTACTTACATCTACATTTATTGGACTTGCAATGGGTGTGCAAATAGGAATTCAAATGACAGGGTTTACTCCCCATTGGATGGCGGGTGGTTTGGTTTTAAGAACAATGCTTATTGATATAGGACCTGTAATGTTGGGTCTAATATTAGCCGGAAGAGTTTCCGCAGGTATTGCAGCAGAACTCGGCACTATGAAAGTGACAGAACAAATTGATGCATTAAGATCCTTTGCTATTGACCCCATAGAATATCTAATAACTCCCCGTTTAATTGCAGCAATGTTTGCCGTACCTACTTTATTGGTGTTTGCAAATCTAGTTGGCGTTCTTGCAGGTTATTTTTCAACTTATTTATCTATAGACCTTAGCTGGGCTGCATTTGTAAAAGGTATGAGATATTTCTTTTATATAAAAGATGTGGAAACCAGTATAATAAAATCATTTTTATTTGGAATTGTTATTGTAATTTTTGGTGCATTTTATGGATTAAATTCTTTACGTGGCGCTAAAGGCGTTGGTAAAGCTACTACATTGGCTGTAGTTTGGGCTTCAGTTGTAATTTTAATTTTAGATTATTTGGTATCGGCGGTTTTATTTTTTTTATGATTGAAATTAAAAACATATATAAATCATTTGCAAAATTACAAGTGCTGAAAGGCGCAACCTTAAATGTACGAGATGGTGAAATACATACAATTATAGGTAAAAGCGGAACCGGTAAATCTGTTTTAATTAAAACTTTAATTGGTTTAATTTGTCCGGACAAAGGAGAGATAATAGTTGACGGAGAAGTAATATCTGAATATTCAGAAAAAAAATTAAATGAATCAATAAGACCTAATGTTAGTTTCGTTTTTCAAGAAGGTGCTCTTTGGGATTCATTAACTATAGGTCAAAATATAGACCTTGCTTTGGGTATTAGGAAACTACTAACTCCTGAGGAAAGAAAAACGTGCATATTAGAGAGTTTAGATTTGGTGGGACTTGACAATGTTAAAGATAAGTATCCCGAACAGCTAAGTGGTGGTATGTTAAAAAGAGTTGCAATAGCAAGAGCCATTGCCACTCGCCCCAAATACCTGCTTTATGATGAACCAACTACGGGGCTTGACCCTGTACTGTCAAATGTAATCAATTCCTTAATTAAAGAATTGAATGATAATTTAGGTGTTACTTCGTTAATTATTAGTCACGACATTGTAGGCACGGAAAAAATTTCAGACAGAGTTTCAATGCTGCACGAGGGTAAAATAATTTTAACGTGTGAAACAAAAGATATTTGGAGACAAGAAAATAAAATTTTTAATGATTTCATAACTGGAAAGGTAAATAAGAATGACTAACAGACAAAATGAATTTGCAATAGGCCTTGCAATGGCAGTAGCAATAGCTATTGTAGTTGTAAGTGTCTTGTGGCTCGGTAAATCTAACTTTTTTGTTGAAGGTACGACCATAAATATGCTTGTTGATAATGCAAACGGACTTATGAGCGGTGAAGAAGTACTTTATAGAGGTGTTAAAGTGGGTAGTGTTAATAATGCAATAATTACTAAAAATAATGTCGTACTAAAACTTAAAATAGAAAAGGCCAATAATATACCAAAAGATTCAAAATTTGTAATCAAAGATTATAGTATGATAAGCGGTAAAATAGTTGAAATACTGCCTGGAAAGTCCAAGTTTTACTTACAATCTGAAGATACAGTAAAAGGTGGCGTTGCTTTTGGTTTAAACAATGTAATTACCGAATTGAAAGATTTAAAGCCTAAAATAAATAAAATATTATCTAATGTTGATACATTAACCGGAAATGAATTTCAGTCAAATTTAAACACAACGCTTTCTAATTTAAATTCAACTATCAAAAGTTTAAAGAACATTCTAAATGGAAATTTGAAAAATACTTTATCTAATATTGATGAAATAACAACCAATAATAAAAAAGATATTTCACTTTTAATCAAATCACTCTCAAAGCGATCAGAAGAATTATCCCATTTTTTAAATTCATCTAATAAAACAGTTAAAAAGTTAGATACTTTAATTACAGCCATAAATAATGAAAATGGAACTTTGGGAAACCTTATCAAAAATAAATCACTCTATCATAATTTAGACCATACGCTTATTTCATTAGATTCACTATTGACCGATTTCAAAAATCATCCTGATAAATATATAAATGTAAGTGTATTTTAAGCATTAAGTAATATGAAACAACAGGAAAAACTTGGATTAAAAGAATTAGTTGCAATGGGTGTCGGAGGAATGGTTGGTGGAGGTATTTTTTCAGTACTCGGTCTTTCCGTATCGGTTTCCGGTCACGCTGCACCAATAGCTTTTGTATTTGGAAGTATTATTGCTTTTATTACCGGACTTTCATACATAAAATTAGGACTTCATTTTCATTCAGACGGCGGAAGTTTTACTTATTTAGAACACGCATTTAAAAATAAAAATATTGGCGGAATTGGCGGATGGCTTTTAATCGCAGGATACATCGGGACAATGGCTTTATATTCCTATACATTCGGTACTTACGGAAATGCGATGTTGGGCTTAACAAATACTTGGATCCAAAATGTATTAGCTTCTATTGTACTGCTCATTTTTTTAGGTATCAATTTGTACGGCGTAAAAGCTGCCGGAAATACTGAGGATTTAATTGTATTTGTAAAAGTATTGATTTTAATGTTTTTTGCTGTTGCAGGCTTTTTTTATGTTAAATCGGATCATCTTTTGCCTGTGTTTAACCATGGTTTTTCGAATGTTTTAATGGGAGCCACTCTTATTTTTGTTGCATACTAAGGATTTGAATTAATACCCAATGCTGTTAACGAAATGAAAGATCCTCAAAAAAATCTGCGAAAAGGAATTATCTATTCAATTGTAATAACAACAATTATTTATATTTTGGTCTCTTTAGTTGCAGTCGGTAATTTAACACCTATAGAAATAGTAAAATATAAAGAATATGCACTTGCAGTTGCCGCTAAACCTTTTTTGGGACAAACAGGGTTTTTATTAATTGGTCTTGGTGCTATTCTATCTACCGCTTCAGCTATTAATGCAACATTATTCGGAACTGCACGCTTAAGCATGGTAATGGCACAAGAAAAAGAGCTGCCGAAAATTTTCTCATTTAAAGAAAGGACAAAAGACATACCATATGTGAGCCTACTTATAATTACCGGTATAACACTAATTTTTGTTAATACAGCAAACCTTACAATAATATCCTCTTTTGCCAGTTCAACTTTCCTTTTAATTTTTGTAGCAATAAATCTTTCTGCAATAAAACTATTTAGGAAAATTGGTATAAATATTTTTATCCCACTTACAGGTACACTGCTTGCTTTTTTATCTTGGAGTGTATTAATCATATATTTAAGTAAAACCGACTTTAAAAGTTTTATATATTTAGGTGCTTTTTATTTATTAATTATTATTATGGAGCTTATTTTTAGTGAAAGAAAAATATTGAAACAAAAATAACTACTTCTATTTATTCATAAATTTTATATCGGAGTCAATTATGGAAAAACAAATTATTGATATACAAAAACTTTACCGCTTACCCTGGAATATGGCAGATAACGGCATCACGTGGTTAGAACCTACCTCTCAATGTAACTTGAATTGTTACGGGTGTTATCGTAAGAATATTAAGAACTCACATAAATCACTTGATCAAGTAAAACATGTGTTGGATTTTTTTCAATCTCAGAGAAAATCCGACTGTATTTCAATTGCCGGAGGTGATCCTTTACTTTATCCAAATATCCTTGAGCTGGTTGCTGATATAAAGTCAAGAGGAATAAAACCAATTATTAATACTAATGGAATCGCGCTTACTAAAGAACTACTTCACGAACTTAAGAAAGCAGGTGTTTTTGGTTTTACTTTTCATATTGACAGTAAACAAGGACGTGGAAGAAGTAAAGAATGGTTTGGTAAGAACGAACTGGAATTAAATGAACTAAGACTGCATTATGCGCAAATGTTAGCTGATGAAGGTGGTCTCGCTTGCTCTTTTAATTCTACTGTTTATGCCGATACATTACATTATGTACCTAAATTAGTTGAATGGGCGCAGAAACATATTGACATAGTTGATACAATGGTGTTTATTTTATTTAGATATATTACACCTGAACTGCCTTATGACTTTTATGCCGGTGATAAGAAGATTGAATGGACAGACGTGCATTACCATTCCGATCATGAAGAAATAACCAATCTTGTAGCACAAGATGCAGTTAAGGAAATTAGAAAGACATTTCCCAATTTTGAGCCCGCAGCTTTTTTAAACGGAACTCAAAAAGCAGATGATTTTAAATGGCTGCTTTCAGAAAGAATCGGTACAAAGGATAAAATTTTCGGTTATTTCGATAATAAATTTTTAGAATTAGTGATGACATTTTACCATTTAAAGACTGACAGATATATTTCTTATGCTTCACCTAAAACTTTAAGCATGGGACGTTCAACAATGTTTTTGCTTTGGGCTTTAAACAAAAGTGTTAGAAAAGCATTAAAAAATTATTTGAAATATATAGCTAAAAATCCGCTGAGAGGATTCAAAAAAGTTCATTTACAGTCAATCATGATTATTCAACCAGTTGATTTTATGGACAACGGAGAGCAAAGTATGTGCGACGGCTGTCCTGATATAACTTATTGGAAAGATGAAAATGGTGAAGAAAAATTAGTTTGGTCCTGCAGACTTGAAGAACCGATGCAATATGGTGATTTCTTAAGAACGGTTCCTCGGAAGAAAGAACAAAATCCACAAGAGGAAAAAATAAACTTTAATTAATATGGGCATTTAAAATGCATCATTATAAATCTACAACAGAAAAAATTCTTGACCTTGTTGGGATTAAGATAAACGGAAACAACCCTTGGGATATTCGAGTTAATAACGACAAATTTTATAAGAAAGTATTAACCGAAGTTGAACTTGGGATTGGTGAAGCATATATGGATGGCTGGTGGAATTGCGAAAGCATTGACCAATTGATATACAAAATAATCACAGAAAGACTGGACTTAAAAGTTAAAAAGAAATTAGCTTTGGCAATACCTCTTGTTCTCGGCGTAATATTTAATAAACAATCCAAAAACCGGGCATATATTGTTGGTGAGAAACATTATGATTTGGGAAATGATCTATTTCAGAATATGCTTGACACACGTATGAATTATAGCTGTGCCTATTGGAAAGATGCACAAACACTTGATGAAGCACAGGAAAATAAATTAGAACTTATCTGTAAAAAACTTCAATTAAAACCTGGTATGAAAGTACTTGATATAGGTTGCGGCTGGGGTGCTTTTGGTAAGTACGCTGCTGAAAAATACGGCGTTAAAGTTGTAGGAATCACTGTATCAAAAGAACAGGTTAAATTGGGTAAAGAACTGTGCAAAGGTCTGCCGGTTGAGTTCCGATTACAAGACTACAGAGATCTTAATGAAGAATTTGATAGAATTGTTTCGGTGGGAATGATTGAACATGTCGGTTATAAAAATTACAGGACATATTTTAAAATTGCTGAAAGATGCCTTACAGACGATGGTTTGTTTTTGCTGCACACAATTGGTGAGGTACGTACTGTAAAATCAACTGACCCATGGACTGATAAATACATTTTCCCAAACGGAATGCTGCCTTCAATCTCACAATTAGGGAAAGCAATTGAAGGTTTATTTATAATGGAAGACTGGCATAACTTTGGAGCATATTATAGTAAGACACTAATGGCTTGGTATGAAAATTTTAATAAAACCTGGGATAAAATAAAATCGAATTATAGTGAAAGATTTTACAGAATGTGGAAGTATTTTTTGCTGTCAAGTGCCGGCGCATTTAGAGCAAGAGCCAAAAATCAACTTTGGCAAATAGTCCTTTCTAAAAAAGGTGTGATCGGAGGATATGAATCCTTCAGATAAATATGGAATATTTTTCTAACATACCACAAAACCTAATTAACTTTTTATTGGTTTTATTGTTCTCATTATTGATTGGGCTTGAACAAAGGAAACATCATATTGATGAAAAAATTGAATCTCTTCACGGAACAGACCGCACACTTACACTTATAGGTGTTTGGGGATTTATATTATACATTATTTCACCGGATTCCATCTTACCTTTTGTTATTGGCGGATTTGTTTTGTCTATTCTTCTCGGTATTTATTATTTTAATAAAATTAAAGTACATAAACAGTTCGGATTAACTTCGATTATAATCACTTTAATAACTTATAATTTAACACCTTTAGTTTATTTGGAACCGCCCTGGCTAGTGTTGTTAATTGTAGTAAGTATTTTAATCATAGTAGAACAAAAGGAATATTTATTTAAATTTTCAAAAAAATTTGACAGCGATGAATTTACAACACTTGCAAAATTTATAATAATAGCAGGAATAATTCTTCCCCTGTTGCCTGATAAAAATATATCGGGGCAAATAAAAATTTCCCCATATCAAGTATGGCTTGCTATTGTTGCTGTTTCAAGTATATCATATTTTAGTTACTTACTCAAAAAATTTGTCTTTCCAAATTCAGGTACAATTTTAACGGCAGTTTTAGGAGGAATGTACAGCAGCACGGCAACTACTATTGTACTTGCAAAAAAGAGTAGAGAAAAAAGCGATGCCGGTAAAATTTCTGCCGGTATAATTGCTTCTACCGGAATGATGTATATTCGCATTTTAATTCTTGCTTGGATTTTCAATAAAGAAATTGCATTAAAATTATTCCCCTATTTTTTAATTTTTATAGCTTTCAGTACTGGTATAGCTATTTTATTTTATTTCAAGGACAGACCACAAGACAATAGTAAATACAAAGTCAATCATAATCAAAATCCCTTAGAGTTTAAAACTGCAATTATATTCGGTTTACTTTTTATGCTTTTTGCATTACTTACTAATGCCGTTGTTTCTATTTACGGAAAACTTGGTGTAAACATTCTTTCAGTTGTTGTGGGAGTAACTGATATAGACCCTTTTATATTAAATTTATTTCAAAACAATATTCATAATATAACTGTAACCACAATAGTAAGTTCTACTATAATAGCAACTGCAAGTAATAATTTAATAAAAATGATTTATTCTATATTTTTTGGTAGCGCGATTATTAAAAAATATGTTGTTTTAGGCTTTTCAACTCTTATTATTATTAGCATTTTAAGTGCAGCATTTCTATTATTTTAATTATATAACTTTTAATAAATTATAGGCATATATATGTCGGTATTGGGTTTAGCATTAGGCGGGGGTGGTGCAAGAGGTTTAGCACACATAGGTGTTTTGAAAGTTCTTGATAAAGAAAAAATTAAAATAAATTCTATTACAGGCTGTAGTATGGGTGCTATTATAGGTGGAATTTATGCTTTTTTTGGAAATGCAAAACAAGTTGAAGATTTTATTTTAAAAGCTATAGATAATCCGGATTTTGCTAAACTTAATATTGAAACTTTAAACAGTAGTAATGCTATAGTAGATAAAAATTATTTTGATAAATTTTTTGAATATATAGAAACCAGGCTTGCGGCTATAAAATCACTGGACAGAACTTCATATTTTGACGAAGATTTTACTAATAAACTTTTTAGTATTATTCCTGACGTTCTAATTGAAGATTTAAAAATAACTTTTTCTGCTATTACAACCGACTTAATATCCGGAGATGAAATAAATTTTACAAAAGGAAACTTACGTGAAGTTGTAAAAGCCAGTTCAGCTATTCCCGGTATTTTCCCCCCAGTTAAAATTGATAAATATTTACTTGTTGATGGCGGTGCCTCAGAAAGTGTGCCGGTAAGTAAAGTGAAAGAAATTGGAGCTGATAAAGTAATCGCAGTTGATGTTACAAGACAACTCAAACTTACCGAAACACCAAGGAATATAATTGATGTTCTCTATAGAACAGAAGACATAACTTCTTATCATTTGACAATAGAAAGATTAAAAGAAGCAGATTTAATAATACGTCCACAAATAAAAGATCTCACTTGGGTTGATTTTGATTCTGCTAAAGATATTATTACTGCCGGTGAAATTGCAACCGAGAAAAAGATTCCTGATATAAAAAAATCAATCTTAAAAAATTCTTTCATTCAAAAAACCAAAAAATTGATTACATTCTATTCAAGTAAATAGAAATGAAGATGTGTATTAAATGAAAAAGAAAAAAATAATTTTAGGTAAAATATTAGGTATTCCTGTTGTATTAGACCACACCTGGTTTTTAATATTTATTTTAATTACTTGGGCCTTAGCAGAAAGTTATTTCCCTCACGAATATAAAAATTGGAGTACATTAGAATACTGGCTTGTAAGCGGAGTAACATCGGTTTTATTTTTTATTAGCATTCTTATTCACGAATTCGGTCATTCATTTTTAGCAATACACTACAAAATAAAAGTTCGCAGAATTACTTTGTTTATATTCGGCGGTATTGCTGAAATTGCTAACGAACCTAAAAAACCTATTGAAGAATTTTGGATTGCAATAGCAGGACCTATTACAAGTTTTCTGCTTTCATTAATTTTCCAACTGTTGTCAATTTCTTATACCAATATCTCTCCAATTCATGCTTTATTCAAATATTTAGCATTAATAAATTTCATCCTTGCTATATTTAATCTTGTACCGGGTTTCCCTTTAGATGGTGGAAGAGTTTTACGTTCTATTATTTGGTATTTTACTAATGATTTAGAAAAATCTACTAAAATTGCTGCAGCAGTAGGTAGATTTTTTGGGTTTATGTTTATTCTTCTTGGCTTTATACAAATAATGACAGGAGATGTAGGTAACGGAATTTGGACTGCTTTCATCGGTTGGTTTTTAGAAACAGCTGCAATGTCACAAGTCTTAACACAAAAAATACCCAAACTCTTAGAAGGACACACCGTTTATGAAGCAATGACCAAATCTTACGGGATTGTGCCTGATGATATGACTTTACAAGAATTAGCCGATGATGAAATACTTAGCCGTGCAAGAAGATTTTTTATTGTAAGAGAAAATGGTGTATTGAATGGTTTGTTAACTATTCACGTGTTCAAAGATATTCCCAAAAATCAATGGGGAAATACTAAAGTGGTTGATAAAATGATCCCATTTTCTAAAATTAAGAAAGCGGATATCAACACGCCTCTTACAGACATACTTAAAGAAATGGACGAGGATGGGGTTAATCAACTTCCCGTTTTTGACGAAGGAGAATTAACCGGCATTATTAGCAGAAAAGGAATTATTTCATTCATATCATCGCTGCACTATAATAAGAAATGAATAGAGAATTTATTTTAAATAAACTAATATCTGAACCGGACAAAATTTGGGACGTAATAATAATAGGCGGCGGTGCTACCGGTTTAGGAGCTGCTGTTGACTCTGCATCAAGAGGTTTTAAAACATTATTAGTTGAACAATCAGATTTTGCAAAAGGAACATCGAGTAGAAGCACAAAGTTAGTCCACGGAGGCGTAAGATATTTAGCACAGGGGGATGTTTCATTAGTTTTTGAGGCACTGCATGAACGCGGATTACTTATGCAAAATGCTCCACACTTAGTTAGAAATCAACAGTTTATTATTCCTATATATGAATGGTGGAAAGGTCCATTTTACAATATAGGAATGAAAGTTTACGATATGATGGCAGGTAAATTAGGTTTTGGTCCTTCACAAAAAATATCTAAAGAAGAAACTTTGTCAGCAATTCCCAACATAGACGGTACAGGTTTATTGGAAGGAATAATTTATTACGACGGACAATTTGACGATTCGCGTTTGGCAATAAATCTTGCACAAACTGCTTTTGATAACGGAGCATTGGTTTGTAATTATGTAAAAGCAATAGGATTTTTAAAAGACAAGAAAAATATATTAAATGGTGTTCAAGTAATAGACATTGAAAATAATAAAACTTTTTTAGTAAAAGGAAAAGTAATAATAAATGCTACGGGTATTTTTGCCGATGAAGTAAAATCAATGGATGAAGATATTAATGAAAAATCTGTTGTCTTCAGTCAGGGTGTTCATATTGTTTTAGACAGATCTTTTCTACAAGGAGATGCTGCAATTATGATTCCAAAAACATCGGACGGCAGAGTTATATTTGCCGTACCCTGGCATAACAAAGTAATAATTGGAACTACTGATACACAAGTACAAACTCCAACATTAGAACCGCGTGCAAAAGAAGAAGAAATTGATTTCCTCTTAAAAACATCTGCATTATATTTATGTAAAGACCCAAAAATTAAAGATGTATTAAGTGTATTTGCCGGATTAAGACCTTTGGCTTATTCTAATAACAATAAAGAGACTAAAGATATATCCAGGAAACATAAAATTACTGTTTCATTATCGGGACTAATAACTATTATCGGTGGAAAGTGGACTACTTACAGAAAGATGGCACAGGAAGTAATTGATAAAGCTGTATTGGTCGGCTGTCTTGATGAAAAGGAATGTGTGACTAAAAATTTACCGATTCACGGTTTTCATAAAAACACTAATTTTAAAGAAGCTTTGTACTACTATGGAACAGATAAAATGAAAATGGAAGAAACCATACTTTCAGATAATCCCGGTTTAAAAGAAAAACTACACCTAGAACTTCCTTATATTAAAGGTGAAGTGGTTTGGGCAGTAAAACACGAAATGGCAAGAAATGTTGAAGATTTTTTAGCACGTAGAACAAGGGCGTTATTCCTAAACGCAAAAGCAAGTATTGAAATGGCTCCAATTGTTGCTAAAATTATGGCTAAAAAATTAGGGAAAAATTCAAAATGGAGGAAACATCAAATTAAAGAATATAACCAACTTGCTGACGGTTATATATTAAAATATTAATGAAAGTAAATTCAAAAGAAAATACAATAATTGTAGCTCACAGGGGTGCATCACACTATGCACCGGAAAATACTTTGCCGTCTTTTGAATTGGCATTTAAAGAAAATGCTGATTTTATAGAGGGTGATTTTTGGCTCACCAAAGACAATGAAATTGTTTGCATACATGATTCGGACACGTCACGGGTAACAAAAAAACTTTTTAATTTGGATGTTCGTAATTCTACACTTAGAGAATTAAAAAAAATTGATATTGGAGTTTGGAAAGGAGATAAATTTAGGAACTCATATATACCTACACTAAGAGAAATACTTCAAATTATTCCAAAGGATAAAGGAATTTTTATTGAGTTAAAAGATGACCGTTTACTATTATTGCAAAACATTTCAAAAATTATAAATGAATATGATTTTACTCCGGAAAGAATTAGACTTATTGCTTTTAATCCTAAAATGGTTCTATCAGCTAAAAAAATATTACCCGAAATAAAAACGTATTGGTTATACAATTGGTACATTGTTAAAGAAACATACTCGTTTTCAAACACTAAGCAACAAATTTTACGGGCATTAGAAATATTAAACTGCGACGGTATTGATATAAACCCCGCACCTTGGTTAGACATTCAATTTATAAATGATTTAAGAAAACACAATTTGGATTTTGCCACATACGCAGTCGATAATTTTCAAGATACATTAAAGCTTTTAACTTTGGGTGTTGATTATATTACTACAGATTCACCAAAAAATATCAGACAAAAAATTAAAAATTATTTCTCTATTCCTACACTATCCAATAAGGAAAACGAAAGTGTAGTAATTAAGGACGGAAAAGAGATAAAATTAAACTGAATTATTTTAAGAGATATTTATGAGCCATTCACATCATCACCATACTACTGAAACCAGCGGTATTAGATTACTCATTACTATTATCTTAAATTTTATAATTACGATTGCGGAAATTATAGGCGGAATAATTTCAGGCAGTTTGTCTCTTATTTCCGATGCTCTCCATAACTTCAGTGACGGTATTGCAGTAATAATAAGTTACATTGCAATAAGATTAAACCGCAGACCAAAAGATGCTCATTATACATTTGGTTATAAACGTGCAGAAATTTTAGCTGCTGTTTTTAATGCTTCTGTTCTAATAGGTATAAGTCTTTATCTTTTTTTTGAAGCATACAACAGATTTGCTAATCCGCAACAAATTAAAGGAGGCTTAATGATTATTGTTGCCGGAATTGGTCTGACGGCAAATGTTATTGGTACACTTCTTTTAAAATCAGGCTCTAAAAGTAATATGAATATTCGCTCAGCTTATCTGCATCTTTTAAGTGATTCAGTTTCAAGTTTCGGAGTTATAATAGGAGGAATATTTATTTATTTTTATGATGTTTACTGGATAGACCCTATACTAACTGTTTTAATTTCGCTTTATATAATTAGAGAAAGCTGGTT
>Ga0114931_10002854_pt1 | contig 21985 bp, 44 predicted proteins | sample 2SBtaG_FD_89579 | JGI IMG/M metagenome (GOLD analysis project Ga0114931, IMG submission 89579) | Deep subsurface microbial communities from Kolumbo volcano to uncover new lineages of life (NeLLi) - 2SBTROV14_V59a metaG | ecosystem: Environmental > Aquatic > Marine > Volcanic | place: Kolumbo... | reverse complement strand
TAGGATTTTAGTATTTGCCGTGAGGTCGCAGTATTACATACGCCACATCTCGGACGATACCTTGTAAATTATGCTACTTTTCTGATTTTCCCAGAGTTCTCTTTGGCAGGGATAACAGGTGGTTCAATAACCCTCCACTCGATACCACCCACTCTGATAATTGTGGTCGAACGTAAGCATACAAATGCAAAAGGCCGCCACTGACCATACCGCCCGATGCGTCCAGTTGTGGACTTGAGCAAATCGTTGTACATCCCTCGGACCATAAACAAGTCATGCTCGGCGGGATTGAAATGCAACGATCCACCCTTGGGTTGGTGATGCTTCGTTGCCTTCAACTCTTCGTCTTTTGCCCAATTCTTGATGACTTGCCAACGTCCTGCGCCAATTCCCTCAATTTCGATCTTCTCTCCGCGACGGCGGACAATGGATGCTCTCGGTCCTGCCCCCTCAAGATCGAATTCCCTGCCTTTGGAATCCCGAATGATGCCTTGCCCACGGTCGGTCAAAAGCATATGATCGCCAACCCGACAAAGCGGACCATTGGTCAAGTCATCGACCGGATCGTACCGCAAGTAAAGCGGCGTCCGGCGATGCGAGTAGACCGAAAAGATCGGATAAAGTGGCTTCCCGTCTGGTCTGCAATCTGTCTTGGACTTGAGAAAACCGGCAAGGTCTCGACGGTGAATTCGTTTGATCTTCATAGCATTGACTCCCATTGTTTGACCAATAGAAGTATACTATATAATGAACAGAAGTCAATAACAAAATACGCCGTTTTCCGAGTTGTATAGGTTTGCCACCACAGAAATTGCCGCCCCAACATGGCTCGCGACATCGTCGCATTCTTCCGAGAACTCGTATTCCCCGATCACTTCACCGCATTTGTGGAACATGCAATATGGCAAGAATAGAATCACGTCCGCATTCTCAATCATCAAACTGCGTAGGTGATCAAAGGATTCGGGCATGATTGCAAAGCCATCATCGCGTAGATCGTCCAATACCATCATCATCGCCCCGAAGTTTTGTCCCGAGTTAAGGTCGTTGGCATCCTCTGGATCATCAGGTTCTAATGCTCGGATGCGTTGCACTGCCTCTTGCATATCTGGACGCTGCAACAAACTCTCCACTGCTCTGTCGTCGGCATGGAAAACGTCATCCATCACTAAATCGTAGACCGACGTAGGATGCGTTTCCCATGCCTCGTTGTACTTGGCAATGCTGTCACAGATGCGCTCTAACACACAGAATGGGACTTGGAGACGCGTCATCTTGTCCGCGCCAGAAAATATAAAGCACGGCAGTTTGACACCTTTGGGTTCAATCTGTGCCCATTCAGGCCCAATTGCATTCAAATATTTGTGAAGAGTGACAGTATCCATCAGACATGCTCCTGCAAGCGCTCAATCAGGTCTTCTAACATCCCCTGTGCGACGTAGGGAAAGTAATGCTTCTGATGCTCTACCAATTGAGCTAACAACCCTACTGTAATACTTCCAAATGCGACCAACGTTTTACATTCTGCGTAAACCATACCGCAACCAACGTGATAAACCACGTCATATGCTCAACATTGGCAACGATTTGACCTTGCTCGTGAGCAATGTCATAGACGCAATCCTCGCGCCTCTCAATTGCGTTTCTTGCTCGGTCCAGTAGGTCTTGCAGGGAAAGGGGCATAGCATTGACTCCACAAAAGGGCATCGAGATAAAAGGGCATCGAGGGACGGGTTCTCTCCCATACAAGCTCTCACCTGGAGTTTTTTCCCCCGATGCTACCTTAAGTTTACCACAAAATTCACGAATGTCAAATAAAATCTCAATATCGAACAAATGACGTGGAGGAACTAATGTCAAGTACAGTCTACTCTACTCGCGAATTTGCTCGTCCTTGAGGCGCTTACCGTACTTGTCTTTTCGACTGCGCTCACGATCCTTGCGGGTTTTATGCACCCCACACTTAAACGTGGTCTTGCCCGTTGTCATCCCCTTAATGACTGGGCTAATCGTCATCTTCGTCGTCTTCGTCGTCTTCTCTGACATCTTCCTTTGCTCCTTCCAGAGAGATAATGTCAACCCGGTCTTCCTCGTTGATGTTAGGCCACACGGCAACTCGCATCTCTCCGTTGTAGTATTCGAGCATCACCGGGCAACCTTCACCATCAGCAGAACAAAAGTCGCCGTACCCGGCTGGTCGAATGTATATACCGCTTGGATCAGCGGTGATCCTACATTCCACTTCCAACCGGTCGGGGTCCGCATCAAGAGCATCAGTCAACGTTACCGTCAACTTGCCTTCAATGGCATCAGCGGCCCTCTTGAGCAAATCCCCAAGAGCGTCGTCTTGATCATCGGCCAGTTGTCTAAGTTCTTCACATAGGGGGATCAAAGCAATACTCCTCTTTGCTAAGGCACTGGCGGCGCAGGAAGATCATTATACGTTGCCCACGTTGCGCAGTCCAGCCGCGAACCGTCGTTGAATCGATAAACCCGACCGTTATCACTCACCGAATCGTTGGCTGCCATCTGCTCACATCCAGCAGAATCACCCGTTATCAGACAGACGGCTGCAATCGCTTGCGCTCTCGTCTCTGCGGGCACTGCTACAAATTGGAATGGACTGTTCATCGCATTTCTCCCTATTCGGTGTTAGGGTATTCAGTGTTGCATATTCAGTGTTACATGGGGCGAGTAAAGAGCATCACCCCATTTGCTATCAATGCTGGAATTATCCCTGCCACATCCATTGTTGTCCACCTACAGTCTACCACATCGTTAGGCAATGTCAAACAGGGACCGAGATTTCTCTCGGCCCCTGATGATTCCTTAGTTGCTAGTGGCAATCGCCTTGAGATCAAGTCCCAAGTCCTCATCACTGACGATGCGATCCCACCCGTTGAATTTGAAAGCCTTGCCAGCGCCGCCAAATGCTTGCTTAAAGCGCTGATCCTCGGCTGAGTTGCCGGGGGTCACTCGCACTCGGGAAGTCTCACCGTGATCGGCAACGTCGCAGTACGACTGGAAGAGACCCCATGCCGTACCATTGAGAGCCTCCGATGTTGCGCCGGGTTGTCCACCACGAAAACCATCCAAGATCAAACCACGCTTGGCAAGCTGCTGCTTGGAGTCATCGTTGTCCAGTCCCTTCGTGGTCTTGATGATCGTCTCGGCGTGAGGAACAGTGATCGACGTTTGCGCCATCGCAGTTGCCACCCGCTCGAATGCTCCGAAGTACCCTTCGGCACGACTGAGCATTTCGTTGACTTCCATCAACTTCTCCTCACCCTTGACGGTATGCCGAATTGCCCACGTCCAGTCGAAACCGGGAATCGGAGCAGAGCAACCGTTGAGACACCAGAGACGGAGGGGAAGTACGGTCATCGTGGTCGCAAACTTGCCATCATGCGACGTATGAATCACGATCCGCATCCGAACGATGTCCCCAATGACGGAGAGATCGTTCTTGTGATCCATTTCGAGCGTCATAAAGCAACGAGCGCCCTTATCGAGCGTTGCTGCTCTGACAATCTTCCACCCCGCCGATTGCAGTTCGTCCGCAACGGCAAAGATGTTCCGGTTCTGCTGGACAGCATACCGAGACTCAACCTGCCCGAGAACTTGCTGGGTATCCTCACGGATGACCTGAAAGTAACGAGGTTCGGGATCAAGTTCCAGTTTCGTCTTGGGATCAATACGGGGAGCACCCAAGATCACGTTGCCGGTGATGGCATTGCGGACGGGATACAGACCGACGTTGAAATCCATGCCTGCGGCTTGCAGACAGGACAACGAATCACGGCCACCCACCATACCGATACCATCGAGAGGGTTGATACGTCCGCTGACTGGTTGAATCGCTGTGGCTACCATGTTGAATCCTCCATTGGGTTCGTGGTTTCCTGTTCCCTAACTACATCAAGTATACCACAGCCTCAAAGAAAGTCAAATCACGGCCCGCTTTTTTCTCCGTTTGTATGCAACTCTATGTACGGACCTTCTACGCCATCCAATGTCTTGATGACGATAGGCAACTGATCAGCCGCATCAGGTCTGGTGGTCTTGAGGCTCCAAACACTGGTGAGATTGCTAGGTCCAATTTCTACCCATGCCATCGGCAACTGGATGAGGCCAGTCTTCACGGTCATTGCAAAGGCGGCCACTAATATGCCGACAATGCCCAATGTCAAGTACAACTTTCGTTTCAGATTCATAACTCTCAAGCTCCATAAGCATCCTGCCTCTGGGCTACTACGAAGTGTAGTAGCACTTACAGTATACTATACGGAACATGAAAGTCAAGCGTGTTTTAGTAGTTTGACAAGAACCGACAATCACAGCGGGAACAACTCTGCGGGAAGTTTGCAGACGAAGGCATCTTTGGGATATCGATACCCCTTGCCGTTGATGTCACGGGCACTGATTGTCTTGCCCGTAAACTTCCTGTCTTCGACTCGGGCGATGTAGACTCGCCTCGGCCCCATGATGAATAGGGCAACGTCACCGGGTTTCAGGTCACTAGCACCCGCCTCGTCGGTCTTGTACCCTGTCCCAAGTACCGGAGCAGACCTTGTAATCTTGGAAGGATCGCCTTTGCGCCAGGCAATGAATCCCCACGGTTTGCCGCTCCACCCCTTGCCTTGATCGTCGTAGAAGGCGATATTCTTCTGCATCGCCCGGTCGAAAATACAAATTCCACCGTCGCGTTTCAGCAATTCATCACCTTTAGACAGGTTGTATACCCAACTCGGCAGACCATCGTAACCACCGAAGGGTATCTCATTCCATCCCGATTTCTTTTGGGTTGCTGTGAGTGACATTTTGTTGTCTCCATGAGTGAATTGTTGACCATCCATAGTCTACAACATGCTAGAGCAATGTCAAATGGAAAACGAGGAAATTGTCACTCAAGATTCTACATTTGTTCTACTAACATACGTAGTAACCTGGGCAACTGCATACCAGAATGCTGATCCAGCAAAACCAAGAAACATATCATATAATGCGAGTTTGCGAAACGATGCTTGCAATGAGTTTTGAAATGATTGCAATGATTCTTGCAATGATGATGATGATGATGGTGGTAATGATGGTAATGATGGTACAGCAACCCCGTAATCGAGCAAATGAAATGCCTCATACACCCCAATGATCAGACTCAAAAAACTCATACAATACATGATCGCTATCATCGTTGTGTTAAGTTTGTCATTAAACGAGTTTCTGAGAGGATCACTCCATGTTCTGCTGCACGAGTTTTTCTTCACTGGGGATTCCTTCACTGTTCTCCACGCTTCAGGGGATTCCTTCACTGTTCTCCACGCTTCAGGGGCTTCATTCATTGGTCTCCACGATTCAGGGGGTTCCTTCACTGGTGGAAATGGATTGATATACTCACCACAATGCGGACAAACAACCTTAAGCAGCTCTTGCTCTGGTGTGATTCTGTATCCACCTTGACAATGAGGGCATTTCTTTTTAATCGTTTCCATTGGGGTCACGACAACTAGTCTTCGTAGTTGCTCTCCATCTCGACAAGATCACCATCAAGCTCTTCGTTGATTCGACAGAGCATCGGGAACCGCTTCGGGTCCATCGGCTGCCCACGTAGGACATACCCACAGTCACGAATAAACAGCCCCAGCGAAGCCAATGCCGGATTGGGCTGATCATCTTCCGGTTGCTTGTACGCAAGTAGCGCATCAGCAATAATTTGGTGGAAGCCCTCTCCGATCACCAAGGCGGTCTCTTGATCTGCCATGTTGATCTGCTCAATTGCAAAACTTCGTCCGTTCTGTCCCATTGTTCATACCTCCTCATCGAGTTCACAATCATAGTCCATCGGGAAGGAGCCATCCACCCCTCTATTCTGGACCGCATCAATCATTGCCGCATTGTCGTCAAGCGCCTGTGCTCGGTCGTCGTAGTATTGATCTTCGGAAGTTGGCATTGCATTCTCCACATCACCGACACTTCAATATACCACATCCACGTCAAAAGTCAATGGGATACTACTGCATCGAGGAAATCAGTGGGGCCACACGAACTTCTACCACCGCGCCATCGACGACCAGATCGTTGACCGTGACGACATCATCCACGGCCACGTTTTCCACGCCAGACCCACTCAAGGATAGTACGAGCACTGCATAGCCCCCAAGTTTACCGTTGAGTTTGGCGTCGTTGAGCTTCCCTAATGCTTCGTCAATCGTCATTGCATTCTCACTGATACAAAAAGAAAGACAGCTTCCAACTCATAAAGGGGGCTGTCAACTCCCTGCCGCATTTTGCCGCTTCCTGGCTTGGATTTACCCTCAGCGGTTACTCAGCGGTCCACTCACTGCTACCATAGGTTAGCCTCTTGCGCTTTCACCCAAGAGGCAGCGGGAGTTACCCGCCCCTACAGTCTCTCGCAGCAAGTTGATCCCTGCCGGGTTTCCCTCAGCATCACTACAAGCATACAACATTTTCGCGGGAAGTCAAGAAGATAATCCAATGCTTTCCCGTACCAGAGCAGAAATAGAACGCCCATCCTGCTTCGCTTTCTCCCTCAGCTCTCCCAACTCTCCCTGCGACAAACGAACATTGATCTGCTTGTCACGCTGCTTACTGTCCAAGGCATCCTGCAAAACTTCGATGGGAGTACGATCATCATCTACCATCCCTTGCTCCACCAACTCACCCTCTGCGGTGAGTTCCCACAAGGGGCAGCAATTATCTATCAAATCCCCGTCAGAATCAGCAACCTCAATAACCATCGTCGTCTCGCTGCCATGACTCCAAAGATGCGAACTGAAAACTCGTAAGGTGACAGGCAGACCCTCCAACTCACGCAACAACTCGTACAACTCTTTTCCAACTTCACTCACGCACGTCTTTTTACTAGAATCCCCAGTGATACGGACATTATTCATCAGATCACCTGCCTTTCTACCAGATTATATCACAAACTATACAAAAGTCAAGGCGTGATATACAAATCTTAAGACGTGATATATGAACTAATGTCAAGTATATGTACGGTTACCCGGCGCAGGCATGCATATAACCTGATCAACCGGGGTCGATGGACTTGGGATTCAATCAGAAATCATTCGTGACATCCACCCCACGACAACTCACCGTCCACATCTCGCTCTCTTGCGTCCCTACATATTCACAGGGGTTGCCAGACTCGCCACATCCATCCTCAGCAGCAGCTAGCGCCTCTTGAGCATTCGTGGCAAAGATCTGCTTTGTACAGGCGTGAGTCTCCATTACCCTCACAAGATGGAGCTTCATCCCATCCACCGTGATACGGTCAGCCTCAATATGGCTGTAATAACCAGCCCCGCTGAGGCGCTGATCCGCCACCGGAAAGACGTTGACCTGCCAAACACCCTCGACCAAATAGGGCTCACCTACCGACTCTGCCTCTATCTCCAACGGACAAGGACGAACTTGACAAGCCACACGGGTTGCATGACTCGGCATACCAGCAGGGATAAATGGAGTTAGCGGCTCAACCTTCACTCGAATCATAGTCAACCTCATCTCTCTGTTCTTGGGATATCGAAAGTATGACAGGTCACGCAAGCATTACCAATGTCCACATTACCAATGTCCACCTTCTAGGGCCAATAGACCGTGTTTTCGTCGCTACCTTCATCTGGATACAATCCAAACTGTCGGCTCACTCGAATCGAGACACCTTCCAAACAATGATCAACACCATCGATCAAGTTCACTTCCACAACATCGCAGATCGAATCACGAACCTCTTGCGCCGTGGAATTTGGTGTTGCGTTTATCTCCACAATCGCAAACCACTTGCCCAGTCGTTGTTTCGGGCTTCGAACAATATTCGGTGTCAAGGATTGTTTTTCTTCATAGCTATGGTCATTGTCCATTTTCATAGTATCCCAATCAATTTGAGGCCAGTTGGTTTTACCCTTCCACTTACAGTTTACAACATCCTAGAGCAATGTCAAATAGAAAAGGGGTAGGGAACAAGGATGTTCCCTACCCCAAACCGACGCAAGCCGGTTATCCTTCGGCGTCAACGTCCGCAGCAGTCAGCATTTCCGCTTCCTGCCCGTCCACCACCACAATCTCACCGACAGGCGTACTCTCGATGATCTCGGGGGTCTCGGGGGTCTTGGTCGTATCCTCGACCGGGGGAGCAGCAGCGCCATCCGCGGGGTCCGCGGGGTCCGCAACCTTGGCAGTTGCCTTGCGTTTGCCCTTGGATTTCGACTTCGTGGCCGACTTCGACTTCGACTTCGACTTCGACTTCGACTTCGACTTCGACTTCGACTTCGACTCCGACTTCGACTCCGACTTCGACTCCGACTCCGACTTCGACGGAGCGGGAGTCTCAGCAGGTTTCATCCGAGCCTTGGCATCCCACTGGTTCTCCGCATAGTCAATCGGCAGACGAGTACCGATGATCATATTAACCATCTTCGTACTGCCATCGTCAGAGAAACAGAAGAAAACCGGCATCCCGCATTGGACCGAGCGGAAACCGAAACATCCCAACGAGCGCGGATCGAAGCGCGTCAACGTCGTGATGTTCCTCTCAACCGCAGCACGGGCATCTTCGTCCGACTCGTACCCGAAACGATCCCATGCGGTCGTGTCCTCACCGTCACGCTTCGTCCCCGCCTTGGACATCAACGCCTTGACAGCAGTGACCAACTTGGAAACCGGAATTGGCGTACCGATGATCGGCTCATCAAGCGCCTCAAAAGTCACGCCCTTCCCATCAGACTTGGCAATCTGATCGTGGGTGAGACGCTTCCCACCCTTGACCAGATAACCCCAATCAATGGCGGTGAGAGTGGGCCAGACGATTTCTCCACCGTGTTCCAACGTCTCGATGCAGGGATCAACGTTGATCTGCCCGACCAACTTGGCGGTCTCTTTGTTGCCGTGGAAGGCAACCTCTTTCAACGCTTCCACGATGAAGAAATAGCACCCGGTCGTCTGACCATTGATGCCATCGTGACCGAGAACATACGGCGTACCGTTGATCTCGACCAACGCATCCGGGTTGGTACGCTTGGTGAGGTTGGTGGAGTGATGCAGACGGACGGGGTTGATCTTGTCACACGACGTGACATTACCATCCTCGTCAACGACGCTGCCACACTTGCCCAACTGGTTTTCGGGCCAGTCTTTGGGTTGCACCTTGCCACGACCGCAGACCGCAACCTTGCCACTTCCAGCAGCGGCAATCTGCGCCAAAGCGGGTTGGTACAGGACAATACCGGGACCGCTGCCATCCGCAAACGCAGCATGGGCCTTGAGGTATTCCTGCGGGGTCATCTTGCCCTTGTTCGGGTTGCCACCCTCATTCAACAGCGCCAGAATCGCAGCCGCCGAAGAACGGGGACGCCGCATATCCACGACCGTCGTGGGTTTTGCGGCCTTCTTTGCCTTTGTGGTCTTTGTCTTGTTTGCCATGATTTGAAGCCTCCAAGTTTGAGTAAGGGTTTGTCACGTTCAACTGCTAGAGTATACCACCTGCGTTCCCAAAGTCAAGCAGGAACTCTAGATTTTTCGCGGATATCAAAAATTATGGAAGTCCTAGACGCTCTCTGGCTGCAATGCATTCCTCAGAAGGGATGATTTGGATTTCTTCCCGAATAACTTCTTCCACTACCTTTGCAACCTCTTCGGGATGTATATGATAACATACGTCAAACTCATCATCAAGCCTCCCTGCAATGATTTCATTCAACAGATTTTGTGCCTTGCTCATCTTACGCACCCCTTTTAGTCTCAACATCTATGTAACCTACCCGAACAGGAATCACGGCGGCCTGCACATGAATGCGAGACGCCATTATCATAGCCTCTTCCTCTGTCTCGAACAAACCCGGATCAGGAATCATGTTACTGATGCCCGGCAACCACGGTGGGATCACAACCAAATACATTGTTTCCATCCTAAATCCTCCTCATATCCAAGTGCGTTACTAGAGCATACCTCATAATGAGAACAATGTCAAATTAAAAATCCCCCGCCACAAATTTCCGTGACGAGGGATTCACCCTTTACAGGGAGGCTTTTCTGATCTTAGGCATCCTGCCTACAGACAACCTTGTTGCGTCAACATCAGCAAGCATAAGCATCCTAATGCTATCCGCTTCAACGTTTCCGTAACCATAAGAGACCTTTCTAAAGAGCCGTAGTTAATTGACCAGTCCGACGCAGATGATCGTGACCCACTTGAGTCAACTTGCGCCCCGCTCTCGTGCGTTCAATGAATCCTAGTGAAAGCAATACCGGCTCTATACTGTCTTCCACTACTTCTACGTCTCGATCCAATGACCCCGCAATTCCGCCTATGCCACGAGCAGCATCAGTCGAGGATAGAATCCGCAAATATTTCACCTGATCACTATTGAGACCTATCGCATCAATCTTTTCTATCTCAAAGGTGATTAAACAATCTTGCTCTCGAACAACCCTCTCACCTCCCCTAGACAAAACTTCATTGCGTACTTTCTGACTCAAATTATACGCATTCCGAGGAATACCCAACGACCTTTCTGCAACCATTTCTACCGATTTTCGAGTCCATTTGAGATTATTTTTTCGCCACCATTTGACAATCATTCGTTCAAGATCATACTGTTCATATCGAGAAAAGTACCATTCATTACGCAACCTACTCTTGAATGGACCGAGAAGCATATGTGGGTGAGTCGTGGCAGCAAACACAGTGAAATCCCAAAGCCTGACCCCTTCCAATTGACATTTGAGCATTGGAATATAATATGCCTCTTGAGCTTCAGGAGATAAACGATGCGCTTCATCAATGAAGAACAACAAACGCTTGCCAGCTGACTTCGCCTCATCACATGCACTTAGCAAGTGATCTTGAGCATGTTTCCGGGTCTTGCACATTGCCCCTTCAATCATGTAATACCAATAACCAAGATCAACCGATGCTGCCTTCGCTGCTTCAGTTTTGCCAAGACCACCAGGACCGACAAGAAGAGTATGTGGGAATGCCTCGTTCGCTATTCTACTTGCAAGTATATCACGAACTGCTACTCTTTTTAGATGCGACATACCTATTAAATGTCTCAATCCGAGTTTTGGCTGTGGAACTCCCAAGGAAGTCACCCCCTTACGAAAAAAGACAGATTTCTCTGCCTTAAGGATACATCATCACAAGTCAATGTCAACTACAGATTTCGCAGCCAGCTATAGGTCGCCATCCAAATCCTCTCCCACCACTGCAACCTGTTCGAACGAACCTTACCGCAACCAGCGCAATGTACGGTATTGGCAGGGTCACCATAGTTGAAGTACCAACGATGCTTATGTCTCATCATTAATCTCCCTTTTCAACAAAGAGCGCAAATACTAACAAAGGTAGTATCATCCATTGCACAGGGCCGGGATCGAACCGACCACCACGATCCATCTGGTCGATTGAGAGACCCTCGCAGGTTTCCCGCGCCACGTTGCAAGCGAAGGTCTCTTTGTCTGGTATTACCCATACAACTGTCATTAGTAGTGCCTCACCACGTTGAATGCTATCTCTGCACCATTCTCACTAATAACAAACCCTACCGCTTTGTTCTCCAACAACCACGCGATAGCATCGCTCAGGGTTTCATGTTCGGACTCTTCCCAGCACCAAGCGCGATGTTCTCGCTTGGGACACGGATCACCACTATTGAGTTGCGCTCGTACCTGAAACATAGGTTGTCCTCCTCTTATAGAGTATACTTAAGTCTACCTCACAAATCGGGCAAAGTCAAATGATGTATCAAATTTCATTTATTAGGGCTTTAATTACTTGATGAACTAATGTCAAGTATATATTGTGTCGTCACCAAAGCAAGTAGTTCAAATAGGAATGGTATTGGATTGCACACATTAAAGTTTACTAAATCACCGGAGTTTAACACGCAGTCAACTCTGTGCTTTTAGTAAACTCACGAGTTCAATTTGAAATCTTCGAGTTCATTCAACTTAAAGTTGTGTTCATTAAGTCAATAGAAAGAACTTTATTGACGATACTCCGCCGATGCACAGGAGGAGCACCTCGCTTCGATGGAATTATTCGAGGCTTCCTCTATCTTCTCCTATCTTCCTCTGGTTTGTTCTATCTTGCTGTTGATTACATATTTTATTCTATTTCTGTATAGTTGGCGGTGGTGATTTCTGAAACGGGGGCGTCAGGACTGGTTAATTTAGAGAGTGGTGTTCATCATTGTGGTGAAGAGTGGTGAGTAGTGGGTCAAAGTGGATGGATAATCTTTTATAAATAGGTCTACACCAATGTTTTGGAAGACACTGATAAAGGATTATAAGGATTTCAGTGAGTAATACCTTTCTCTTTGCACCACTTTGATGGGAAGGTAATTTAGGTTAGACACCGTTTTGTTTTGTAGACACCGATTCATGATATTATAGACACTGATTTATGATTTATGATTTATGATTTATGCTAGTATGGAATCGTTGTCTGTTGGAATCAGATTGCCATCCAATGGTGAGGGAGTAATACTCCGTAATAAAATGGGGAACTTGAATGATTGGCAAGGTTGGATTTCAGACTCTCATTATCATCAATTGAATTCGGTGTTAGAATTCGGTGTTAGAATTCGGTGTTAGAATTCGGTGTTAGAATCTGGTGCTGGTAATTCGGTGTTAGAATCTGGTGCTGAATTTGGTGCAGAGTTATTTCGTGTCAGCAGTGAATCTAATGCTTCTTGATGTAGTTCGTAGAGGTTATTTAGTGCCTGGTCGATTAGTTTAGTTACATGGTCGATGGTACATATATGTTTACCAGTGAGTAGTTCTCTGACTTCTCTGAGTTTAGTTCGTACTGTATTGTTGAGTTTATCTAGGCTTGCTCGAAGGATTAGGTTATTTGGCATTTTGTCAGGCGGCAGGTGTCCATCTGGGTGTTTTCCTATTGGTATGTCGGTTTTCGTATATGCGGTGGATTTCTGGTTTAGGAAATCGTGTTTTTTTGAGAAAGTTTCTGTGTCATCAGGAATATTTTCGTGGGGAGATAAGTCTGGTGGTTCTATAGTGATTCCTGATGGGTTTAGGTATCCGTGTTGGAGTAGTTTGTTGAAGCATGATACGCATACTGAGAGTTTATCGCAGGTTTCTTGTATACGTTGTGTTGTCCATATTGAGTTTGGTGGTTCTCCAGGGTTTTCTATAGGGGATTCGGTGGACATTTGGTTACTCCCGCGAATTTTTTGGTTATCTCTAATTATACCGTTATGTGATCCTGTGTACTCTTGGTCGCAGTCATCTATTGGTCCTTGGCAGCCGCATATTGGTGATACGAGTTCCCCTTCATCTATGCATGGTCCTTTGGTTTGTGGGTTGCCTGCTAGTTCCAATTTTTCTCTATGGGATAGGTTCATTGTAGTGGCTCCAGTTTGTTGTATTTCTTGAGACAATCGGGGCACATAGGTTCTGTGTAATCCTCATCTTCTGGCAGTAGTTGTCCACACAGGTAGCATTTCTCTTCGCATTCTCCGCAGATACCGTCTCCATTCTCTATTCCTAGATAGGTTCCACAGTCACAGCAGTAATGGAGTTCACTTATGTACATGATACTTCCGGTACGTTTTGATGAATGCTTGCAGGTATAGTTCAATCAGTTGTTTCAGTAGTTCTTTGTCCATCTGTCTGACAATCCTCGCAGATCAGGTCATCGTTGACTTTTTCGTTGGGCACAACATTGCCACATTTCTCACATTCTGAGTGAGAGACGCAGTAAGAGCAAGGTTTATATGGCAAGAGCATCCCTCATCCATCATAGGCTCCTAGTTGTCTCCACCCTCGTCTTCCGTAGACCATATCACATTTCTTACCATTGAGGGTTGTTGGTCCTAATGCTGGATGTTGTGAGGCTGGTTGGTTGCATTCGGGGCAGAGTGGGTCTGGTTTGGGTCTTGGTGGGGTTATATTTTCCTTTTGGTCAAGCACTTCGGTTATTGCTTTGACTATTTCTCCTGCTTGCACATTTCCTAGAAGTCGGACATCAGTTTCCCAAGTGCTGGCGTAGGTTTTTAGGTTTTGAAGGATTTTGGTAGTTTCGGGTGTCATTTTGTTATTTCCGCGAATTTTTAGCCACTTCCACTTTAACGATGTTGCACAGTACTTCAAATGCCTCACCTACATATTGGGCGTAGTTATCGCCTTTGAGGAAGGCGTACATTTCCTCGTGCAGTTTTTCGGCTGTGCCTGTTCTACTTTTGCCACGCCAGAGGCATTCATCTCTGCGAGGGGTCAAGAGGCATACATTTTGTTACTCTTGTTGTGTCATCTGCTTCATTATCTCTTATCCCGTCTACTAGTCCAGTCAAGATTACTGTAGATCATAATTGCCAGTCCCCCAATACATATACCGGCGACGATAGTGTTACTATCGGCGTGATACCACCCTAATATAAGGGCGATCAAGGCAATGACGAACAGGGCGTATTCAAGCAGGAAGAATAGCATCAGTCTTGTTCCGCTTCTAGTTCCCTTATGGTTTCTTCTAGGTCACTTACTGTTGTTTCCAGTTGTTCGATTCTCATATCCTTGTCTTTGATAAGATCACAGATAGGGCATTGTCGTCCCTCATAACAGATTTCGTCATGTCCATTGTAACAAAGTTCCATAGGTCAGTCTCCGGTGAGCGCAACATCGAGATCGACTACGACATTTTGCCCATTTGCATGTTTCCATACATGGTTGGGTTTTATATTGCGTTGGTCGAGGTAGTGCAGATACCTGTTGGCATCGTCTACTCTACAGAAGCCTATGAAGTGAGTTCTACACAGGCGACCATCTTCAAGTCGGTATCCTGTTGACATACCTGCTTCGTTGGTCACTGCGACTTGACCATTGCACCGATAAGCATGTCTAGTTGCTGCTACCGTGGCTTTCATGGGTGTTTCCTTTTGGCCCGCGAAAAAATAAATCAGTGCAAGCGACAAAAACAATCAGAGATAGGTTTCCACCAGTTCCGACAATGCAGTTTCGACTGCCTGCCGTCTACGGACAACAGCATCGTTCTTTGCTTTATCATCCTAGATGAAAGATTGAATTTCTTTTACAGAACCCTGCATATCAGCACCAACGGTTGTATCACCACGAAAAATAGCGGCAGCAAATCGATGATTACCATCTTGGATAAGCCAGGCGACATGACATAAACCGGGGATACCCACATCAACACCAATTGGATCAACCCAACCATGCTTGACAAACCATGCAATTAACCTAATGTGTTTTCCACGGCCTGTAATAACACTAGAAGAATTTGGGGCAGGATCAGGCATGAGGTAAACTTCATCATCGAGACTTTTTTGCACCTCATCCTTAGTGATGGGAGATTCAAGATCACGCCAGCAGTGAGATTCAAAGGGATTGCATCGCTCGGCTAATTTATCTACTGAAATAAGCATGATAGTTCCTTCCCCTTGAGAGCAGTTATCCAATACCTCATCAATGCACATTACTCACCGTTTTTCGTTTTCCACATTGACTATATCAACAAGATCGGCCAGCAATTTTTTCAATTCTCTTTGGTACTCTTGGCGTTCTTCAGTGCCACCATTGCACGATTAAGAGAAGTTTCTGCTTCGGTGATTTCGAGGGTCAATTTGACTTGCATCCCACGCTTGACAGTGGTACAAAAGACATCCTCCCACTCTGTAAAAATTTCACAGGATGTGGAAATCTCGATAATCTGGTTCTCGTCATCAAGGAAGTAATTGCCTTGATTGTCCTGATCGGGTTTCTTATCCCACACAAAAACCTTGTCAACCACTTCGGAGGTATCTCTGGTTAGGTAAAAGGTTTTCTTTTCCATGGGGTGTTCCTTTGTGATTGTTGCCATTGTGAGTCTCCTAGAACTTGAGTAGGTTCTTTCGCTTACCTATCAATCCCTTTTCTTTCAACTCTGCGTGGGCTTTGTCCCAACCACAGGTACACTGGCCGTGTTCATCACGCATTTTGTCACAATACTGATCGTGGTTACCCCACTTCTCTAGGGCTGCACGTAGGGTATTGACCATACATTCTTGTCTATGTTGAGTCAAACCGTAGGTGAAACCCTTGCCACATACAGGGCAAGTGCCATCACAGCAGGCGTGCATATGGGCTATGCTTGAGCCTGGCTTATGGCATCCACAGTCACATTCTTTGGGTTCTCCAAACCATGGTAGTGCCCATTTCTTGGTGCTCTTGCTAGTCTGGATTAACTCTGACTCTGAGACGGCCCAGCGCATAAGGTAGCCGTAGTCAAAGAACAAGTTTAAGCCAAAGATTTCAACAAAGTGGTTGCAAAAGACCACCTTGATAACTGTCCCAGCGGGCGATGGATTGCCTATTTCTCTTAAGGCTTCTACCGCCCACGCTTCGAGCAGTTCCTTGGTATATGCGTTTTTCCTGCCATTTCTTGCCATCACTTACACTCCTTGGTATGACACGTCCACGCTTGCCACTACATTAGGACAAGCCTTGGTTCTCAGGTTTGGGCTCTGGTTATCATAGTCTATTCCACCCACTACAGTTCTCCATCCATATCAAAACCACGTCCGTCTTCTGTCTTGCACTTTACCTTATCCTGAGCAGCTTGAGACACGATAATGTCTATCTCTCGTTTGCCTATATATTCATCTGGATTCACTTCTCCAGCGAGTGCTTCGACCAGCGGGACTTTTGCGGGGTCAGGTTCTTTCATTATGTCGTCTACTGACCAACCATTGATTTGATCAACATCTTGCATTCCTAGAGATTCTCCAATTATACTCTCTTTATCCCCAGAATCTTGTCAACGGTTGCAAACGTTGCTTTGCGGTTGTCAGATGCAGCCTCACCGAGACCAATAATCGTCACTCCCACTGCCACGCAAAGGTAAATGATAGGTGCTATGGGTCTGGCTTCGTTCCCAGGTGAAGGTGGAACCATAGCCGATAAATCAAAGTTAAAGTCTGTCAGCAGTTTCATAATAGCAAACCAGGCGATATTGAGCAGCACCACGCAAGTTACTCTGACTCTCGAAAACCAAGCACAAATAAACGGCCACGCCAGAAAAGCGACAATAACCATAAAGAAGAACCCCAACCCTTTGACCATAGACCAGATATTCTTTGCGGCGTTGCGAACGCCAGGTTTGGTATCTTCGTGTGGAATTAGGGCAAACAATCCAAACAGGGAGGTCGCGGCAATCACCATCAGACTGGTTCGCCCCATCAGGTCAATTACGATTGCTGACAGCATTTATTCTTCTCCGCTACATGAGTAGTCCTATGAGAGTATAGTCGATTAGGTGGGATAAGTCAAGAATAGGCATAAAAAAGGGGAGCCCCATTGGGACTCCCCTCGCTGTGTGATCCATCGCGCCTCGTCTATTACTCGGTAGGTGGCGTCTGATCCCAGTTCACCCACGCAGCAAAGCCTAGCTCATTGCATTCCTGCAACTTTGCACAAACTTCGGACGAGAGAAAACCGAAGGCACTGCCCGTACATCCATCTTCATTGAAAAAATAGAATGCAGGCTCTTGCCATTCATGATGTGCTGTGATAGAGGACGACAGTTGTGCCGGTCCAAAATCAAGCTTACTTCCTGTTGAGCATCCCACGACGCTCGCCAGCAGTGCGACTGCCAGCATACAACCTAGTAATCTCTTCATTTCTTTCTCCAGTTGAACAACATTGTTCTCGAAAACGATTTTCGTTAACCAATTATACCCACTTCGGCATCATCGGTCAAGGTCTTTCTTCTAAAGAAGGGATCAACTACCCTCCGTGACCCATAAATGCGGTTTTTATCCCGCGTTAACTACTCATATTCGAGAAATGTTTGCCAAGTCCTCCGTTATTCGCAATCCTCTTCCAAGGTTTGCATAAAAATACTAACAGCCTGCATCTGACGACTGTTCAGGTCACAAGTGTCTGGCTGGAAATAATATGGATCACTGGGCGTCACCATGCCTAGCAGTTCTGATTGGATATGGTCGTGGACATAGTAGGTATCAGGCGTATGATGGAGAATCCACAGTACAGACTCAACATCTGTTGTCACCATCCACTCGTTTTGATTGATTTTGATTACCTTCATCTGGCGTTAATCCACTCCTGCTACTGAAAATGATCGGACTGCCGTGTTCTTGTGGAAGCGTATCCACCCGTTAACATGAACATCTTCGTGCTGATGCTGCTTCATGGTGGGATCAAGGGCGTAAATGATGTACTGTCCGTTCTTATGGACCAACCGCCACTCTTTGCAGAGAACAGTATGCGTATTGGAATCTTCCGTGTCCTTGGGCATACTGATCGAGCAATATTCAATAATGTCCCTCGTCTTGCCTACTTTCCATTCGTGAGGTTGCTCGTTGGTGGCATATGCCACGCATTGCATAACCTTGGGTACGCGCTTAACTGACTCGAAGAACCATTCTCCCTGTCGCTCAGCGGCCTTGCGGCGCAGCGCAGATGGGACCAGCACCTTATAGGCCGCCTTGACTGAATCAACTGCCTCGGGAAGTTCGCAACCGAAGTAGGAATCCTCATCCACTCCGAACAGGTAGGACGCTTTGCGTTTACCAATTGTCATTTGGATAACCATACATCCAGATCGATGCCATCTGCGCGGACTTACCAGATAAAACCCAGGTTCAGGCGGTTTGATACCTAATTTGGATGCAGCGGCTTGAGGGGAGGTATAGTTGGTTTCCACCTTCACTATACGACACATTTCTTTTTTGATTTGCCTCTCAACTGTCTTGGTGGTCTTCCGCCATTCGTCCGCTGACCAGTCTATGATTATTGCCCGTCCGTTCAGCAGGGCTTTTGTACCAGCGCAACCATAACCATTCAGAAACCGACCAAGCGTAGTAAAACTCAGCGATGCCTCTCCATCGACATTAAGTTGGTAAGTTTCATTGTACGCCGTTTGCATGTCCAGCTTACGATTACCAAGGTTGATCTCTTCGTCGCCGTTGATGATACAATCGAAGGTTTTACCTTGATATAATGACGGAATGAGTTGTGCGTCAGGAACAGGGCAAGCCATAAGGGATTGGCCCCTAGTATCCAGACCATCAACGTAGGTCTGGTCGTAGATGTCGGACTCACCTACACCCTCGTTCGTAATGAAGAGTTGACCATGTGCATTGATGAGACAAATAATCCCATCGCCATCCACAACAATCAAGAACACTCCCGTTCTGAACGGACCTTTCGTGGTCTTGCAAGCAGTAGTCTTCCACCTGCATTTGCCAGTAATAAGGAAGTCTTGAAGGCGACTACCTTCATACTCCGCCGCTTGTCCGGGGTCGATAAAGGTGGCATTCTTGAATGAGTCTTTCAATGCCTGTAATTGTTTCTTGATCGGGGTCATAATATTCTCCTCTAATAGAGTATACCATGCCTGATTGAATTGTCAAGTGGATTCTCGGGCGGATGCTTCTCGGTCGAAGGCGATATACTTCAAACAGAGCCGTAAATCTGTCATAGAGTTTTGGCAGTTGTCTAACGCTTGTTGTAGTGCCTCCCGATGCTCTATTGCCTCGTTAGCAAGTTGACGTATTTCTGTGCGCTGAGCGGGTGGCAGATCAACAATCAGTTGGTCGAGTTGTTCAAATATTTCTGTAGAGTCGCTCATGGTTTCACCTACATTAGTATACTGTATGGCAGGTGAATGTCAAGGGGTAATGGCGTCTAGCCCTTCTTGGAAGACGGCTATCTTTTCTGGTGATTTGCCTAATGACTTCATTTTGTTGATATCCTCTCTTAGTTGGAGTGCTGATTGCTGGAAGGTGGTGGGTATGTTTCCCATTGGCATGGAAAATTTGGCGTAGCAAGTGCCATTCTTGATAGTTGAGCCAACGAATTTGATATCGTCTGACATAAGATTCCTCCTAAAAAGGCAGGTGGAACTAAAAATGCCCTATCTGCTACGATAGCGGACAGGGCGGTAATCGACAGAAATGTTGTGTTCTTCTCGCATTGTTTCGGCCATACGGAATTATACACCGTAATTCCTTCTTTTATTTCAATTCAACTTCTGGAATTATGGCAACTTTCTCCCATTTGCCGTCTTCATTGATCCGCTCAAACTTCCCACGAAAGTATCGAAGAATATCAAGGTAACCTTCCCTTACGTCCTGCACTTCATCGGTGCTCGGAGGATGATCCACCTGTTTCCAGAATTTTCCTTCCATTGCTAGATGCAAGTAACTCACTATTCATCATCCAAATACTAGATCGGATACCGGAACCGGGTTATTATGGGCGCAAATAATCACCGCTTGATCTTCGGTGAATCCTTCTGTAATCAGCGCATCGAACATCTGTCTATAGCATTTCGCCTGCATTTTTATCATTTTGGGATATAGAGTCCTCATTAGCGGGGAGGATACAAGACGCACCGACATAGCCATCGTTTTGCATAGCATTTCTTTGACTTGCGACATTTCATCAGCATCAAACAACTCGTCCAGTTCGACCAAGATTCCTTTTTCGTCACTCTCCGACACGTCTTTCTCCTATTCGGTTACCTCATGGGTAATAGTCAGCACAGCTTCACAATTCTGTGACCCGGAGTCATCATTATTACAATAAATGTTCAACGCATTGAAAGGCGGAATGGACTCTCCTTGCTTTATTACAAAGTCAATGAGCGCCTCTACTACTTCTCTTCGGGTGAATTCGATGCGGGTGCTGGCCGGTTCTACTTTCTGTGGTCGTTCTGTCTTGTTCATTTTATATCTCGCTTTTCTTTTAGGCAAGGATCAAGAGCGGCTTTCAATGCAGCCATATTTTCATCAGTCAATGCCAACTTAGAGTACCAACCCTGGTCGATATGATACGACGCTCGTATTCCCTGAGTATCCGTTCAACTCCTTCAACCCACCCGCTATCGTGGTAGGAGTAGGAAGTCCACTCGCTTGTGCCTTTCTCATATGGACCTGGCTCTAGTTCTTTGTCGTCATCGAATATACTTTGACGAACATTCCACGTTTCCTGGCAGAAAACACCGACATAGTTATACTCGGCCCATATGAGTATTTGCAGATGCCGGTATCCATCTTCCTTATCATAGTCAATGGACAATGAGAAGTCAACAAGTAGCGCCATTTGGGGGTGGTCTTTTGACTGAAACTTACCCACTTCCCGAGTGAAGGTATCGCAAATGATGACACTGACTATGTTGTTGCTAATCACTTGATGCCTCTGCATTCTTTCAAAACAGTCCAAGCGGCAGTTGCCTCTTTGAACTTACCCTCTGCTCCGGGGTTGTCAGGGTTACGATCTGGATGCCACTTCAGCGCCAACTTGCGGTACGCTTTCTTGATTTCCTGATTCGTTGCAGTCGTAAGAATGCCAAGGATCGCAAAGGGACACATTGATCGCAGGCGCTTCTCTGCTTCTGGCAGTCCCATTTTGTGGTTAAAGACAGCGCGCCACTCGTCTGGTGACCCGTATCCCTCAACTTTGGGATCATATTGGCGGTCTGGACGGTCGTAACAGTCCATAAACCCGCGCTTCTTTTTGCGTTCTGTAACTGCCATTTGATGACTACCTCAATGGGGCGTTCGTATTGTTGTACCGGCGCGGTATCGGTCACATAGAATCGCAGTGATAACGGTCGAGCGATGGTATTGGTACTATTGTACCGGCGCGGTATCGGTCACGCAGAATCGCAGTGATAACGTGGTAATACATTGGAGTCAAATGCGACTGTGTAGCAAGGATATTCTCTAGATGGTTGGTATCACAATCGATTAGACGTACCTGGGTCAATGGTTGATCCCCGTTTGGCCCGTAGGTCAGCCAACCCAACGAGTGCTTGATACGCTCAAAAGTGGACGGCGGCGCTGTTGCAGCATTAGTTATGTTGATCTTGTCGTCAACAGTTCTCTTCTTTATTTCCGCCCACAATGTGTCTCGTCCCATCATCTTTTCAAGTACAAACAAGTTGCCTAACTTAGATGGCCGCGCAAATGGCTTAGT
>Ga0114931_10002853_pt1 | contig 21986 bp, 18 predicted proteins | sample 2SBtaG_FD_89579 | JGI IMG/M metagenome (GOLD analysis project Ga0114931, IMG submission 89579) | Deep subsurface microbial communities from Kolumbo volcano to uncover new lineages of life (NeLLi) - 2SBTROV14_V59a metaG | ecosystem: Environmental > Aquatic > Marine > Volcanic | place: Kolumbo... | reverse complement strand
GCATTCAAGTAACTCGAAACAATCCGATGTTGCTCAATAGTTTCCGAAACACTCCCTTTCACATAGACCAACGTATAAATGGGCGCATCAGGAAAGAGCTCACACAATGCCTCCAGACATCGCTCCCCTCCCCGCATTCCCGTCAGCCAATCATGAACCAATGCAATTTTCACAATTGTCAGAGCCTAAGAAGAAAAACTGAAGAAAGGGTCAACGCAAAATGAATAGGAGAATCAAAGGAGTTCTATTTTCCTCAAACAGGAAACCATCGATGCATAAAGAAATCATCACGCTAACAAATCAACCAAAAATAAATTGTGTGATTTTTTGACAAAGAAGATCCTTGCTATAAACAGGTAACAGCAGAGATTGTATATATTGATTGGTCACTATTTTTCTTTTTTGAATTTCTCGACGTTTTCTCAACATCATGGGCAACATTCGCAGGGCATCTTTTTTCCCCTTAAAAAATGGGGCCCATTTACCATGGCGCAAGCAAAGGTAGGCAAACGATCCGACTTCTTGAAGAACTTTGTAGTGTACAAACCGCACCATCAATCCTGTAGGCATATTTTTCAACCAAAGAAATTCTAGATTGCGAACGTGGAAATACACATGGCGATCACTTCGCGTTCCAATAGTCGCATTCACCTTATGGTAAACCACGGCCTTGGGGACATAAATACATTTCCAACCTCGTAATTGCGCACGAAAATTCAAATCCGTATCCTCATCATTAAAGAAGAAATCTTCGTCAAGAAATCCAATATCTTCTAACATTTCCTTCCGGTAAAGGGAGGCTGCCGCACAAGCACCAAATACAGGGCCCTGAGTATCATACGCATTGCGCTCTTTCCCAAAGCCCCGTTTAAACCCGACACCCCAAATCGTTAAATTATCGCCAGCAGAGTCAATCTTTCCGGTAGAATCAATCAACAACTTAGAAGCACAAATACCTGTGGCCGAATTCTCGTGTAACGGATGCACCAGATTTTCCAACCACTTTTCATCCACCCGTGTATCATTATTCACTAACGCAATAAATTCCCCTCGACATTCCTTGAATCCTTCAATATTGCCCCCTGAAAATCCTCGATTTTCAGAAAGTTGGCAAATGCGGACCCACGGAAAATTTCTTCGAACAAAATCAACCGATCCATCAGTCGATCCATTATCAACAAAAATTAATTCGTAGGGAGAATAGGTTTGCTTACTGAGAGAGGACAAACAGTCGCTTAATAAAGATTGCCCGTTCCAATTCAGGACAATAATGCTGACAAGATTGCAGACAGGAGGCTCAGAAGATTTCACAAATGTTTCAAAAATCCTTGAAGTCTGGCGTGAGGAAATATCAATCAAAACCAAGAACTAATCATGAAATACGCAAAGAAGCTAGCTTCCACGGAATATGAGAATGGGAGCAAAGCCGCAACTCAATAAAATTAGTGATGAAATTTCCATGAAGATTCACAACATACCGACAGCGATCCATACCGGGAGACAAAGAAACATCCTGTTGCAAAGAGCCGTTAATATAGACATCAAGAGTTTCCACAGGCCAACAGTCAAAAACTATTTGACGAGGGCTATGCTTGCTATACCATGGAAGCCATACGGCACACTCACCCCGGATATTATTTGAGGAGACTTCAAACCCGTAAAGAATTTTCTTGCGTTTTTGCGAAAACTTGCAAACAAATCGCTTTACCGAACGGAGGAGATTGAGGCCATGAAAGAGGAGGTTCTCAGGTCCTATCTTTTTCTTATTTGGCAAATCGAAATAATAGAAGCTTCCAAGCGCCCTTATCCTGGAATAAAAGGCAACATGGCATCGTAAAAGTCTATTGATCTCAGCATATCGCCTGGGGGATCCACTAGCGGTTTTGGTTTCCGAATACATTCGTACCACAGATAAGGGCTTCCTCAGGTAGAAAAACTTTGCCCCAACTTTATACAAACGAACCCATAAGTCCCAATCCATGATGTAGTGCAACTTGGCATTCAGTCTACCTATTTTGTCCAGAGCACTTCTGCGTATGAAACATGAAGGCTGGGAAATGCAACAACTCTGTAAAATTGATTCAATATGCTCATCTATTTCATGAAAGTACCTCAAAAAGGTACCCTCCTGATCGACAAACACACAATCTCCATACACGACATCAACTTCAGGGTGGGCAGCAAAGACCTTATCAACTTCTGCCAAAGTATAAGGGAAATAGTAATCATCTGCACAGAGCCAGGCAAGAATATCCCCATCGGTATGGTCCCATCCTTCTTGAATAGCCGCAGACTGGCCTGCATCAGGACCATGTCTCTGATAACTGACTATTTCTGAATAATTACTCAGGACAGACTGAACACTGCTATCAGGTGTCGCATCCATCACGGATAACTGGAAACGCCCCGTTTGGGCGAGAACACTTGAAAGAGCGGTTGACAGAAAGTGCGCTTGACCAAAAACTGGGATAGCTATACTGAAAAGCATCTGCGATTTCTGATTTTCCACTTTTGTCACAATGCGCAAACTGAAAAAAATACCTGCGTGGACAAGTACGATGAACGATTCCCGGGATGTTTAACCCAAGGCCAGTTCACGTCAAAAATTCTATGTGTTATGTATCGATGCCCCATGACTCATCACCTGTTGTTTTAGGCCATTGGTGCAACCAATGCCCCCCGACTCTATACAAGAATGGGCTTTCGAGTTTCCAGCAGAATAAAAGCACCGCTCACGGACGACCCCATTACCTGAATCTATGGTTTGGCTCAGGCATTGTGAATGAAATCTTCCAGCCGCATGAAAGGGAAAACGTCGAGTCGAGTCTTTGTGCTGGCATTCACAACCACTCCTCCATTTTCGTGGTAACAGCGGCGAGCCAAATCATAGTAATACTCGCTTCCTTTCAAATCCGGAAACTGCCAGGGTTGATTGGGAGAGAAATAATCTTCACAGAAATGTCCGGGATCTCGAGACTCGTTATATGTAATGGCATTTGGATTTCCAGCCATGTTGAAATCATGATCACAGCCAACAAGTGCAACCTTACGAAAACCCATGTGATACGCGAGCTGAAGAGCGACATAGGTGACCGTGTAGCCTTGAAATATGCTTACAGAACAGTCCTGCGCAAAATAGGGGAACGCACATGAATATAAGAAATGGACATGTCTTTTAGAAGACAGCCCATAACTGGTTGCCCTGTGATCAAGAAATAAGGGGATATCAGTTGAAGAAAAGAAATCGATATTTTGTTCGATCACAAAAGGGTTCACTGATACGATCGCTGAAGGACGGAAATCTGTCTGTCTGAAAAGAAGATTGATTTTATTCAATCCGAAGGTAAATATGCTTCCTAGAGCAGAGAAGTCAACATCATTGAGACTGGGACCATTACAGAGAATGATGGCCTTTTCTTCAACATGCGTATTTCGCAGCACCTTGAGTTTTTTACGATGCACCCATGAACCAGGCCACAAGTCCCAGTGGGTTCTATCTAAGATAAGGCGAAGACCAACCCTGTAAGGATTAAGCTGTGCCCGGACACCAGCAGGCCAGCTTGGACGATCAACCGGGATCATGCAGACACCCTCCAATCCCACCATCGATCGGAAACTCCCCACCAGTGATACAGTGTGCATGATCAGAACAGAGGAACAGCGCTAAGTGGGCGACTTCTTTTGGTTCTGTAATTCGGCCCACTGGCTGAAAAGACTTCAGCTCTTCGTACTTTTCTGGTTGTTCACTGAAGCCAGCCAGCAACATGGCAGTGTTCGTCGCACCAGGCAAAATCACATTAACAGTGACTTCTCCTGAAAACTCAAGAGCCAATGCACGAGTAAGGCCTGACAGCCCGGCTTTAGATGTGGAGTACGCGCAGAATCTTTGTTTGGTCAGCTTCGAATGGATACTTCCTATATTAACAATAGACCCTCTGGCTTTTCGCAGCAACTCCTCAAAAAGTTTTGCAAGGATAAAAGGAGCACCAACATTAATCTGCTGGCAAGCCAGGAACTCGGAGCTAGACAAAGAGCTAAGAGGCTTAGTGACCTGCAAAGCCGCATTGTTTATCACCACGTGCAATTCAGCCGATTGTTCGTCAAGGAAACCATGTATCGCATTCTTTAACCATTTTTGCAATAAGCTATCAGTGACAAATCCCAACAAATCACAACTCAGATACAGGTCGCAATCGACCTCTTTTTTTTGATGTAAGTCAGTTCCAATCACCAGATACCCGGCATGACTAAACTCACGGCACAATGCCTGTCCGATCCCACCATTGCACCCTGTAATAAGCGCGACTACTCGTTGAGGCATAAGCTTTCAAACCACAAAAGTATCTCAACATCCCACTGCATCACAACGTTTCCTGTAGATTGCGTTGTAGCTCAGCAGCTGAGTGTTCACCGATTATTTCTGAACGCACGACCTGAAAGACGGCCGTACGCCAACTTGTCCCAACTAGCGCAAGACCAGAATGATTTCGAACGACTGTATCAATAAATTCCTTAATATCCGGCCACTCTGGTGCATCATAGTCATCGAAAACAATATATCCACCTTGCTTAACAACAGGTAGATAGTTCATGAAATCAGCATTGACACCTTCATAACTGTGATCACCATCAATAATCAAAATATCACAAGGGTGCTTCGTCATTGATTCGATCACAGCAGCATCCGTACTCATTGCCTTGATTAAGGTCACCTCACTCTCCCTTACTCCCGCCATTGCAAGGTTCCTTCGAAATATCGATTCGTTAATGACCTCATTCGTAATAATATCCTGTATGTCTTTTCCATAATATCCATCAAGCGGATCAATTGCGACAAGATCTACTGAATTGAAACGAGCACGGGTGTAGTCATAAATCGCTCCCAATCCGATCCCGAACAAAGACCCGATTTCCAGCACACGTAAATCCTTACTCTGAACCGCAGAAGCCACAAGGACACGCAACACAGCATCCTCGATCGATGCGGCAAGCCTCCCTTTGGATGCACTTTCCAGTATACAAATACGATGGGCAATATAGGATAATGACTTCGGAGTAACCTGAAGGTTGAGGGGACCCGCCCACTCTTGCCGTAGACTATCAATATGCGCTTTAGTCAACCGACGGTTAAACGGCTGGTAATCGCTAAAGTTGAATAGCGGGGCTGAGCCAACAAACTGGTTAAATTGTTGATCTAACTGGTTAAATTGTTGATCTAACTGGTTGGATTTTTGGTCTAATTGGTTGAGTTTTTGATCTAACTGGTTGAGTTTTTGATCTAACTGGTTGAGCTTTTGATCTAATGTCTCATGGCGCTGTGCCTGTTGTTGCTCTTGCTCTTTAAGCCTGGCCTCAAGCTTGTCATCTCTTTTTTTAACTTCTCGCAAAAATTCGGCTCTTAATACCTGCCGATAACAATGCTCTCGCTCAGCGAACTCCATCATCTTTTTATTACCAAACGAAACACCCAATATCGATATTGCAGAGAGCATCAACAGAACACTCGCCGCCCAGAAATAGCCTCCAGAGGACGCAACAGTTGGGATGAAAATCGGCATCAGGACGAGTGCGCTTAGCACCACCAGGCCAAGAGCAGAAACGAATGAATGACGAGTGAGGAAATGAAGCACCCACTTGGCGAATTGGCCGATACGAAATAATGTCGGATTTTTACTCTTGACCCATTCGACAAAATTGGAATACGAGGAAAAATGTAAAAACAAGCGTTGGCTCCCCATAGATTGGCTATGGCCAAACACGTTCAACCCCGAAGTTTCACCCTCCATACTTGCCATATTTTGAGATTCCATCGGGTTCTTAATATTATTTGGCGACTTTACGGTAAGGACTTTTTGCAACGCTTCATGTATCACCTTTTCCCCGGGATCATTCTTAAATACCAACAGATTCCCCCAGCCATTAGGGTCCGCCAATTCACACGGATAACGAATGAGTTGGCGCCAGTCATGGCGGATACCGTAGCGAATGATTGGATGCCATTCACTAACATACACGGTATACCCTTTCTCTACGAGATATTCACACATATCTTTCCAGCTATGGCCCAGACACTTGGTTTTCGCATCCTCAAACTCACATTCAATAACTTCAGGAATAATTTTATCCCAAGGAATTCCCTTTAAAACCGAGAAATCATAGCCCTCTACATCGATTTTCAGGAAATCAATATGCTCAAGATTATTGACCGCAACAATATCTGCAATCGTTGTCACATCTACTGTACCAACGAGCTTATGACTCTCATGGAATGCCAGCATACCGGAAATGCCTGTACTCACCTCAGATGCGTAGTAGGCTTTTTGACTTTCAATGGATTCGCTGACGGCCCGTGAATCAACCGTAATATTTTTGCAATCACCAAATTTAGACAACAGATGCTTCCTGTTGGCAGAATCTGGTTCAAAACAATAAATCCGCCATGCCTTGTCTACGAAATGCTGGACACTGCCACCGATGTGAGCACCCACATCAATCATCACACGTTCCATGGCACTCGATGGTTCAACGATAACAGAAATCAACTTTGTTTCATCGACATAAGCATGGGCCGCACGCTCATATGAAAGAGACATCAACATGTTCTGTAGAGATACCGGTTTTTGAAGAGGGGAAAAAGGTGTTGCGTTCAGCCCATCACATAAGATCAAAAGTAAATTTAAATAAATCGACCTCTCTTGGTCAGTCGCCCTATCTACATGAATCATCGACTGCCATGGGTAAGGCTTTAGCTGTTCCCCAACCTCATAAAGTTTCCTGTTCGCAAACAACAAATCAACAATATGGATACCATTGACTCCTCCTGATAATTCCCATTCAATAAATAGGTTCTCTCTGTCTAAATGACCGAGAAGGCCAAGAATTTCATCCCCCTTGGCATCCAAGTCATCAATGTTGACAACAATTTTCCTGAAACAAAATGTAGGGGTCTTATCAGTTGCACTCCATGGGGTTGCACCCAATGCACGGAATAAAGAATACCATGGATTCTTCGTATTCGTCCCGCCTATCCATACGACTTCCCGCCGCAGTGTTTCAAGATTCTTGAGACTTTCATGTATCTTTGGTAGCACCGAATACCGAGAGAGCAGTGCATGTTTCGTCGCTTTGATATTTGCTAACTGATCGGACTGCACAGATTCCTCGCTGTAATTCCGTGGTTTATCATCAATATGAATCGTTCGAACGCTCAAGCATGGATTACTCACTTTAAAGCCTTCAGCCTTGAGAACTGCGACTAAACTCGTATCGCACCCAAAACTTCCTATCAAGATTCTTTCAAGAGATGGTGGCACTCGCATAGGGGGCGACAAGACATAGGTGTCGTAAGAAAAATAGTTTTTATCCTTAAACGTAAGATCTCCCAATGGTATCTCAGGCCACGGAGGACTGGGTGTTCGACCTTGTACGAAGTCTCCATTCGCCGTATGGTTCCACCTAGTCAACGCATACAGGGGCGCGCGCCCGTCGTACCTTCCGCTTACGATCCTAGCTGCCGTGTCACAATCGATTAAGATATCAGAATTAACAATAGCCACATTGCTAACATTTATCGAGTTCGCGTATTCGAAAAGCTCCCTGTAATTCGGTCGCCGGCTTATCTGGATAATCTTCAATCGTTTTCTATGTTCGAGTGCATGAATATTATTAAATATCGATCGACTGACCTTCTTTTTAAGCTGCTCAAGTTCCCCCTCTAGAAACACGTGAACACCAGAAATAAGCGAATTGGAACAATTTGCTATGACCATTGTCAGATTGGTTTCGAGCAGGGTTGAATCAGAGTGAATGTGAAATGATGTCACAATCGCAATGCGTATTTTTTCCCAAAAGGTGCTGAGATCCTCCTTCAGAAAGGCCCCATGGTTACTGATTGGACTGCAATCGACTATACGAGTTGAGCAGCCCAAACGGCTGGCGTCCTCTTGGACTTTCCGCAGTGCCTCAACATGAACTAAACGATCCGTATCACGTAAGTAATGCGGGGAATTAGGAATATTGTACTTGTCGCCTTGTTGCTGATAGTCGTTAAAGAAATAATTAGGATTAAATTCTGGTGTCTGAGTTATTTCCAGTCTGAGATCTAAATCCTTACCCATACGTTTAGCTTCAGTGAGAAGTTCAACATAATTTGCATCAATACCGATGCATGCGACTAGCTCCATGCCCTCTTTCAGCATCCACCTAATTGCCCAACTCCCAGTTGTGATAAGCGTTGTATCAAATATTCCTGATTGATCTTCTCTTGCATCGTTAAACCACAGTATGCGTGTATCCTTAGCAAGTTCCGGGTAGAACTCTTTCAGCTCATCTCGCAAGAAGAATTTCTTAATTCGACCTTCCTGGATCATTTCGACAATTCTCTTTGCATGAGACATCAGGACTACTGTATCCATGCAAATATAATATGTTGGGCGAAAATCAATTCGATCCCAATAACGATAAGCAACGTTCATTCCAACAGTAGCGACTGGTCCGCTACGTAACTGGTCAAAATCTAGAAACTTCGTTGATGGACCATTGCCCATGACAACAACAATTCGAGATTGGTCGTCGGTCAAGGCAGTTTTACAATCAATCACTTGCTCTCCCTCTCACTTCGACACACGGTAAGACTCTAAACGCAATCCGCCCCCAGTCTTTTTATCCTCATCTTCCACATTCAAACGTCAAGTGCACCACATGCTTCCCGAGAAATTTCGTGCGGGGCTTGATCGTTGAAACACTTTCGTAGACGATGGCTTCACAGATTTTCAATGAGATTGATCTCCCCCGCCCCAGCTCATGAAATTGCAAGGCTTCTTCGAGAGGCCAACTCGTTAATGACTTCATCCATTACAATATCCCGCATATCTTTTTCATAATATCCAGCATCAAGGTGCGCTTTGCTCACCAGGTGATTGAATGGCTGATCATCGCTAAAATTGAAGATTGGTGCTAATTCAACAACCTGATTAAGTGTTCGAGCTCATGCCTCATTGAATTGTGCCTCTGTTGCTCTTGTTCCTCGACCTGGCCTCAGGTTTGCTTTTTTTAAGTCGCACAGCATTTTGTCTCTAAATTCCTGGCTATAACAATGATCATGATCAGCGAATTCCATCATTTTCGTATTGCAAATAAAACGCCCAGCAAAGAAAGTGCAGAGAACATCAACAGAACGGTTGCCATCCAGAAAAAGTTTTCATGAGGAGCAAGCTGTGGGATGAAATTTGGGGTCAAGACAAGCGCACACAAGATCACTGCCCCGGCAGCAGAAGCCCTGGAATGTTGTTTGAGAAAACGCAAGCTCCACATTGCAAACTGACCGATTCGGAACAATGTTCGGTTTTTAGTCTTAGCCCATTCGGCAAAAGAATCATATGAGTCAAAGAATGCCTTTTGAATGGCTCTAATCCATGAGACATTCTTTACTGCACCCCATATTCTCGCATGCCTTCCACTGAACGGTTCCAGAGCAAACAGTGAGAAGAGTACCTTGCTCAAAACCGCAAAGCGTTGTTCTAAATCAATCGCACTAATAGTATCTGCAATGCCTTTTCTATCCTGGAATGCAATTGACCCTAAGTCTTTCTTATGAACCCGGAAACGCCGAATTCCTGCAATCACCGCAGAACCTACAAGCACAGATTCCTGAACCCTCTCCATTTGCTTCGATTCAAATTTCTGCAAGCTATTCCTCGCTCCTACAACATCTTCACTTAGCACTTGCCACACCAGAACATTAATCGCTCTTTGAGCGACAACATATTGCCGATCACGAAGCGATAACCCCGCCGAAAACCTACGGGCAACGTTACGCCCTTTATCCGGACTAAAAATCCAGTCGATCACCGATCTTAAGTTATTTTCATGCTTCTCCATGCTTGCAACAACAACCGAACCAGCATGGATCCGATACGTGGCAGCACCCTTTCTGACAAAATCAGAACGAACGCCGCTCCGAAGAATTCGCGCAAGAAACCACCAGTCCTCCCCATTCGGGACATCGACTTCAAACCTGAATTGTTTGATCAAAGAAGCTCTACCCATCAGGGTATTCAGATGTGCAGGATTTGCTGACATATCCGCAAACGTTATAGACCTCGCCCGTTGCAGAGTAAAACCCAAGTACACGTCATTTTCATCGACAAACTCTGCCGGGCCATGCACGAGTTCAACGTGTTCATTTTCCTCGAGGTACTTAATCCTGACAAAGATTGAACCCACAAGATAAGAATCATCTGCATCTAAAAAGCTGACGAACTTTCCATTTGCCACTTCGATACCCAGGTTGCGAGCAGATGAAACGCCTTTCGCAGAATTGTCATACAGCTTGATTCTTCCATCTTTTTCCGCTAGTCGTCTGACGACATTCTTCGTATCATCGGTCGAGTGATCATCGATAACAATCAGTTCAAGATTTCCAAATTCCTGATTTAGTACAGAACGAATTGCCGTCTCGATAAAACGCGCCGCATTAAAAGCAGGCATGATAACCGAAAGCGCCAGATCTTGCCCGTTGACTGAGTGCGATTTGACCTTTTGCTCTATACCCTCATCCTCCTTTGACATAATTGGTATAGTACTTGAGTGAAGTAACCAATACTTTTCAAACCCGGGCTCCGCAACCAAGTGGCGATACGATTTTTCGCAATCAAATATGGCATGAAGATTCAAGCAGTGATGAAGAAGGTCGTGCTCCTCTCCCAAATGCGACGGGCGGTACTGCGGCGGTGGAAACGTGCTACGCCATCGTTCAATTAATGCGGAATTTTCCGGGTGCTGCAAACGATCAGATGCAGTACCCGTAGCGCAGTAAAACAGCACCATCTCCTTCTTAGATAAGATAAACCTCTTTCCATGATTCATTGCCCTTAACCAGAACTCGAAATCCGCACAAAAATCAAATGACCGCGAATCGAAATAGCCAAGCGAGTCATGGAGTGATCTTTTCCAGATAGGAGCGCAGTGCGGTACGTTCGACTTAATGATTCGACCGTCCTGAAAATGCACCATATCATCAATATAGTATTCAATAACTTCGCGTTCACCGAATCGATTCCTGCTTATATGTTCCTGAATTCTGTCGTCCAAATCTCTTTTGCCAATGCTCGATGTCGCCACTGCATAGCTCGAAAACACATCTGCATCGAATTCTCTTAACTGCTGAATCCCATGCTCGTAGTACCCGACAGAAGATCGATCATCGAGATTTAAATTCGATAGAAATTCCGTATTAGCCAAGCATGCAGCTTCATTCCATGCATCGTAAAGTGAAATATTCTCATTCTTCGGAACATATACCAAATCTGGATAACGGTGGAGTTGCGCCTTCACATAGTCCGCGTTCTTATGTGAAAAAGGAAAATCGATAGCGATCAACTTGGCAACTCGCCTAACGGAATCCCCAAGGATCGATTGCATGTAATCTTCGATGAGATCATCACCGCGAAAGCAGGAAAGCAAAATTGAGACTGATTTGGGTTCAACTGCGGGCACAGGCTTCTCCCGGAATTTTCGAAATATCAAAATGCTCCATCCCAATCGGAAGTCAGCAACCTTGAAATTGTCGTCATTTTATTTTTTGAAGCGACACTGTAAGCCTCTCGTGATAGGCCATGTAATGACCACACCAATTCTTCGCATCCAGGTCGATTATCAATACAGTAGCCTCATCCATGCTTTCCATAGCATTTCCAATCAATATGTTCTTGCGAAGACCCTATATTTTGACCTGACAAATACCCATCATCCCGCCTGCCACAGCTCGGGACGAAAGGGAGTTTGGTGTATAGGTCTAAGTGAGGGTATATCGTTCTTACATTGGCGGCTCACAAAGATCACATCACACTGCCAAAGACAATCGCCGTAGTAACAGAGCGCCACAATGTCCCAAATATCAAAACCGGCCTGATCGAGAAGCTTTGCCCGCTCCACAAACCTATCGACAGTCATTTCAATAACCACCACGGAGGTATGCTTAAGAGTCTCTCGCCCACCTTGAAGAATTGAAATAGGAATCTCAGCCCCTTCAACATCAATCTTGAGCAGGCAGGAACCAAGATTACTCTTCTTAGAAAGAAAGGTATCCAGACGAATGGAATCTACAACACGAGAATTCTCTGTTGCCTTTTGAACGATCCAGCTGTGAGATATTTCAGTTCCCAGTGTTTTTCGTTCAGAATGAAGGGTAACAGTCCCATCAACATCACACACTGCAGCGTTGACTAGTTCATAATCCATTGACGAATAGTTCTTTGTAATCTGGTTAAAATAATCATCAATTGGCTCAAAGAGTATGTGCCTCTTGTCTGGAAACACTTCTATAAGCGACGGAGTGGAATGTTGGATACCCACATCCAAGATCGTATCTATAGGCAGCTCCAATCTACGCAAGAGACGAAGGCTTTCAAGCATCTTTGCATTTCGTATCACTATCTACTCCTCAATTAAGTTAAGACCATGCGTCCACCCAACAAACCTCTTAGCTAGACCTTTCGAAGAAAAAAGTTAGACGTTCCTGGCGGTCTCCTATTCCCAGCACTCTTAACACTTCATACTTATCCCCCAATGTTTATCAACCATTTCGTCTTAGTCAGTGTTTGCGGATTCTCGTATGTTATGCATCCATATCATGTGTCATCAGTGGAAAGGGGTATTGAGGCTCACTGCGTTTATTCGTCACACGGGTCGTCTGCTTCCAGTACCGGACTGGCTTAAGATTCAGCGACAAGCATTGGGCAAGCTCAGTGATCGCCCCTGAAGAGTCTTGTATTTCTATTTCGGATACGTGCCGTCGTCTTGGCGTGAGCATGGTATATAACTACCCATAAGTCCACCTCCTGAAGCAGGGGAGTATACTCCTGAAGACTACGGAACCAAACAGGAAACAAGTCTCATCACGGCAGGGCCTTCTGCCATATCGCCAACCCCGGTGTATACCAAGAGACAAATTCTAAGTTAATCAAATTCCCACCATAACGGTTCATAATCGTCTTCAATGCACCATTGACCCTCTGATCTTCATCATACTCAGCAATCTGGTACGTGTTATCAAACAACACAAGTGCGTCATCCGCCAACTTTGACAATAGCAATTCAAATTCACCTAAAACGTCATCATAAAGATGGCAAGCATCAAGAAATGCAAATCGTGTATGATGTATTTCCTTTGTGACTTCAGGCAAAATTCCTCGACTGTTACCACATCGCAGATCGATTGTGGAAGTAAGTCCAGCTTGTTGGATATTTCTTTTCGCCACCTCTACACTTCCCTCATCAAGTTCAATGGTAATCACTTTCCCTCTACACCCTGCATCAACCAGTGCCTGAGCAAGAATAATCGTGGTACACCCAAAATTAGTGCCCGTCTCAATTAAGATTTCCTCACGATCACGATCTAGGTGTGACAGCAGGAGGTGATAAATCAGCCCCCATCCTGGATAACCAATGGTTGCACCAGTACGCTCTCTGGCCTCTTCAATCGTTTTAACGCCCTGCTCAAGAAATGCCAAGTGACGATTGGGGATAAGATTTGTGTTATATCCAAACATACGATGATAAATCGGCGGTTTCATTTAAGATTATTCCTCATTGCAAATTAACATCCGCCAACTATGAGGGAGCGTAACCATCCCCCAAAAACGAGCCTGCACAGTGAGAACAGTCAACGTGGGATTATCTCCTCGGTAAAGAAATTCTGGGCCATCTGCAATCCCGAAATTTGATAGATATACCCCGGGATTAAAGCTGAGGTTTGGAATCTTAAGCAGGAACGTAGTCCTTTGCTCTGGGGTAATATTCATGGGCTCATCTTGAAGCTCCGTCGAAAACCCAGTCACATACCCACCCTCTTCTGTCCAAACAGGTACTCCCAAAATAAGATTCCGTGGTCTGTGGTTTGTTTTAAAAGATGCTTTGAGATACAAGGCCTCTCCCGAACGAATTTCACTGATAGGCTGTCCATCGGCATTACACCAATAATGCTCGACTTGCTCAACAACCTTCTCGTTGTGAAATTGTGGCTGGAGGATCTCTGAGCGCTTTGCTTCTTGAGAAACCGCTTGGGGAAATTTCATCTCCTCATAGATTCTAATTGCCTCTTCCGGTACCCCTTCGAAAGCCACTCGCCCTTCGTGTAACACTATGGCGCGATCACAAAAAAGCTTAATATTGCTCATTGAGTGGGAGACCAGTACAAAAGCAGCCTGGTCTCGCATCTCCCTTATTCGAGACAGGCACTTCTGTCGAAACCGAAAATCACCGACAGAGAGAATTTCATCGATGAAGAGCATATCCGGCCTCATCGCCACCATAATGGAAAAGGCAAGCCGCATGAGCATCCCGGAACTGTAGGTGGAGACCGGGGCTTCGATCGCATCGCCGAGTTCGGCAAAGTCGAGAATTTCATCATAGGTTACGGCCATCTCCTCTTTGCTGCGCCCCAACATGGCTCCGCGAAGAAAAATGTTTCTCTCTCCACTTGCCGTCATCTGGAAGCCAGCCGTCAGATCGATCATTGCCGCAGAATTACCAAGGATACGGACTTCCCCTTCATCGGGCAGGAGCTGACCGGCAAGAAGTCTGAGCAGCGTTGTTTTTCCCGCACCGTTAAAACCAATCACGCCCAATGCTTCGCCACGCTTAAGGGAAAAACTGACATCCTTGAGCGACCAGAATTCGCCTTTTTGTATATTATCCAGGGGCTTTGGAGTCCATCCTAACAGCATGCGCCCAAAGGTAACGGCCAGTCGCTGACGGGTCACACCTAATGCCCGCGAATACAGCTTGGACAATCGTTCTACTTCCAGGACGGTATCGGTCTGCATCAACATCAGGTAATTCCCCTGATTCGATATTCCATGATGAAGAATGCACGGCATGACAACACAAACATAATCAGAGCGATTCCGGTCATGGCAAGGTAGGCACTGAAGTTTTCAATTGCTCCCTGGAAGACAATGGCCCTGCAGGCATCAATAAATACAGCGAAAGGGTTAAACAAATTCATGGTAGAGAGAAGACCCGTATCATAAAGTGGGAATATGACCCCACTAACAAAAATACCATATTGAAGCACGATGTTAACGATACGAGAGACATCGTTATAAATAACATTGAGAATGCCTAGAAACAGGCCTACGCCGATAAATAGCAACAATGCAGGGAACAAAGCCACGGGCAGCATGAGACTCTGCCAGGTCGGCCAACTCTGTGTTGTGGCAACCACAATGGTGACAAGGGCACACCGCACCAAGGTGTCAAACAGTAGCGTGGCAAAACCTGCCACAATGGAGGCACTCAACGGAAAGGAGGTTTTCATGGCCTCTTTATTGCGTGACTGGACGACCTGGATCGGCGTCTGCACGCAACCAATGAACAGAAACCAAAGGGTCACGCCAAAGGTCAGAAACGTTGCACTATCAACACCCTCGAAATTCGGAAAGACACGCACCTTCGACAGAAACCAATAAACAGTCAACGGAACCAGGGGTAGCACATAGTTCCAGAATAAGCCCAGCCCGGTCCCTGCATAGGCAGCACGGAACTGCTCCTTAAACACAATTTTGATGTGGCTGCGGAAGGTCCAAATTTCACTGAGCAGGTGCCGGATTGCCTGCATTGAGCCTTCCGTCATCCTGCTATCGGGACGGATGATTCGGGTCCGATTCTCTTCGTGTGGCATCTGCAAACACCTTATTACTCTTGCTTAGTCGCAAGATTCAACAATTCCCAGATACTTGAGGAGCCTGTCAATTGCGATACGACTGGTGCGGTCAACGGCGTCTATGGTATTTGATGCGTTGTGTGATCCGAAGATACAGCGTGGATGAGTGTAGAGGTACGACTCCCGGGGCAGCGGTTCTGTTTCAAACACATCCAACGCTGCCGAATAGACTTTGCCGTTTTGGAGCACTGTTTCAAGTGCCTTCTCGTCAATCACAGGACCGCGCCCCACATTAATCACCCGCACACCATCCTTCATCATGGCGAAGACTTCTGCATTGACCATGTGATGGCTGGAGGATGTCAGGGCACAGGTTATAAGAAGAAAATCAGCCGTTTCAATACGATTAGGCCAATCGGCACGCTCAACAGTGGTGAGTTCGGGACTGTCAGATGCCACGGGATCATAAGCAATGACCTTCATCTCTGCTGCAAGCAGGCGTTTGGCTGTATTTTTTCCAATGTCGCCAAAGCCCACGAGGGCCACCGTTTTATTAAATAAAGAAACCCCGCGTGGCTTCGGCCACTGGCCTTGACGCACACCCGCATCAATCTGAAAGGTTTCTCGTGCGAGCGCGATGACATATCCCATCGCAATATCAGCCACCTCCCGGCCAAACATGTTAGGAGTGTTGATGATAGGAATATTGAGCGCTTTGCATGCTTCAAAATCTACGTTATCGACACCAATCCCCCATTTAACTGCCGCTTTCAGTTGACCTGATCTGCCAGCGGCAAAGACCTCTCGAGTAGCGGGATCATCACCGATAATCCATCCATCATGCTGTGGGACCAGTTCTTTGAGTTCTGTCACCGACAATGTTTGCACGACATTTGGAGCCGTGATTTCTACGCCATGCTGTTCGAAAATAGGGCGGAAGCTCTCGATCATACCGAGCATGGGAGGACAGGTAATCAGGATTTTCATTCTTGCTGCCCCTTGTGCTTCATCAAATACTGTGCGGCTATGACTGCAAAGTCCCAATCTTCAGGAGTATCAATATCCAGGGATTCAAACTTCGGGCTCTCGAACATCATCGGCTTTTTACCTATTCGTGCATTCGTCTTAGCAAAGCTGTCACGTGTAAACATGTAGAGATTGGAGTTCTCTTCGAACCAGGGCTCAAGATCCTGGGTTCGAACGAGATTGTCCGGGTCATGATTCACCGCGCTGCCATCGGCCCGGTAAAAGCGAGTTTGAATCTTATCAACGGTAAAGAGTGAATCCGCGGCGTCTTTCGACTGCGCCTGTTGGAAGGCTCTTAGCGCACGACGAACCGTATCCGCGCTCATCAGGGGATTGGTGGTGTGAGTCATGAGGTAGATGTCGGCCTCTACGTTCTCAACATCATCGGCCAGGACGAGATTCATGGAGACCATATCGCCACAAATCTCGGGGTTGCGGTCACGAATCAGGACTCTGTCATTACCAGTGAAGCCGTTCTCCTCAAGGATATGACGAGCATCGGTGTTGATAATGACTTGTTGGATCGCTTCAACTTCCAGTAGGGAATCGAGTATCCACCGAAATAGTGGTTTCCCATTAAAATCCCTGAAATTTTTCCCCTTGACTCGCTCACTGTGAGCTTTCATCGGCAACAACGCGACGATTTTCTGCTTCATACCTGTTCCCTATCGTGGCTGGATAAAAATACTTCTCTTTCTGGGCATGCGAAAGTTTGCGATGATCATGATTCCCTTTATAGCTACCCCAATACTGATAAAATCTATATTGCACAATTTCTTTGGCCTTTTCAAAGAATGTGCATTCCTGCTTTGCATTCTTCCAATCCATCCAGATACTGAACACAACATATCGAATCAAGTCCCGTTTATAGATATGGACCTGAGGCATAATCTTTTGGAGGGCAATGGCTTCTCGTTCAAAACGACGCTTGATAGTGCTCCATGGCTCATCGTGAAAATGGCAGACACAGGATTCAGCAATATAGCCTAACTTTCCCCCATCACTCACCAATCGTTTTGCCAATTCCATGTCCTCCAAACCTGTCAGTTCTTCGTCAAAACGATAGCGTTTCCACGATGCACGAGTGATTGCGGAATTGGCATTATTACAGAAAAAGCCTTCTTGAGGAATTTGGCTTCTTTCTGGATAATACTTCGCGAAGATCCTGCATTCGCTGTAATAACTATCTGAACTGCCAATTTGCCTGCCATAGACATAACTGGCCTTGCCTTGAATCAACGGTTGACACAGAGTGTTCAGCCATTGGGTATTCGATGGGATGCAATGTCCACTGATGAAAGCGAATACTTCACCTGAGGCTGCTTCGCATCCGATATTCAGAGATCGTCCAAACGAAAACTCTTCACGCGAGATATGGAGAATCCGACATTTATGAGATGCGGCGATTTGCAGGGTATGGTCATCAGAACCAGAATCGACAATAATAATCTCGTAGTTCAGCCCGCCGGTCTCCTGACTCTCGATACGTAAAAGGAGAGCATCCAGGTGTTTCCCCTCATTCAATGTACGGATAATAATACTGACAAGCATGATTAGAGAACGATTGAATCCGGCTGGAATTGCAAATCAAAGCCTGGCTTCATTTGGTGATAGATTGCGTGAATCTCATCCGGGTCCACTGAATTCGCCTCAAACATATCCCAATGTACGGGAATGACGGCTTTTACTCCAATTTCGACCGCCAAGAGAAAGGCTTCTCTCACAGACATGTTCCCAATAATCCCACGGCGATCTCGAAAAAAATTTCGTTCATTCACGGGCAAAATTGCCGTAGTAATTGGCCGCAATAATAGTAATGTATCGATCAGCTCTTGCGTCACACTCGTATCACCCGCGAGATACATTCGTTTGCCTTCAATTTCCATGATGTATCCGACAGTCGACAAATTGTGATCTTCATCTCGCTTGATCATAGGATGCGCCGCGGAGACGGCTCTCACCTGTATATCCTGACTCATTTGCATCCAGCTTTCTTGAGCGAGTTGGCAGCGCCGCTCAGAAATACCCCATGCCAGAAGTCTTTGTAGCACAGGCGGCGGACCAATAAAACAACAAGATTCGGAGGCACGGGCGATTTCAGGCAAGGTATGAGGATCACAATGATCGATGTGGTCATGCGTAATGAGCACACAGCCGGCATCCGTGACCTCTTCGGGGCGCAATGGGGCGACAGTGAGACGTTGTAAATCAGGCGAATCCAATTCCTGGACCGAGTTGGAAAGATAGGGATCCATATAGATCACAGTACCGTTATATTCAATTCGACAACCGGACTGGCCAAGTAACTGCAAAGGCACCAACGTTGGATTGATTGCACTCATCTCTCAGATGATCCAGTTATAGTGAGAGCTGACAAATACGCCTGATATGTGGTGTACAGACCTTCTTGAAGGGCTATTTTCGGTTTCCAACCCAGGGCTTTAAGCCGATTGCTATCCATCAGCTTACGTGGCACGCCATCAGGTTTCGTCGCATCAAATTCAATCATGCCCTGGTAACCGGTCACTTTGGCAATGGCATTGGCCAGTTCCTTTATGGTGATGTCGATACCGCTACCAACATTGATGTGACTGCACATTGGTTGGGTGTGCTGATCGTAGATCGCCTTGTCGAGGTTCATGACATACACGCAGGCGGCAGCCATATCGTCCACATACAAAAATTCCCGCATCGGACTGCCGCTTCCCCAGACCGTCACCTTGGAGACATTGTTGACTTTGGCCTCATGAAATCGGTGAATCAACCCAGGTATGACATGGCTGTTTTCCGAGTGATAGTTATCTCCGGGACCGTAGAGATTTGTGGGCATGACGCTACGGTAATCGATACCGTGGCTTTCTCCATACTGACGATTGTAGCTTTCACAAAGTTTGATGCCGGCAATTTTAGCAATGCCATAGGGCTCGTTTGTTGGCTCCAATAATCCAGTGAGTAGCACATCTTCAGACATGGGTTGCTTGGCAAGCTTCGGGTAGATACAGCTCGATCCGAGGAATAAAAACTTTTTGACGCCATTGCTGAAAGCCGCATCAATGCAGTTCGCAGCAATGATGAGATTCTGGTAAATGAACTCTGCTGGATAAGTATTATTGGCGTGGATTCCACCAACTTTGGCGGCAGCGAGATAGACTTGATCAGGTTGTTCCTGGCCAAAAAATGCACGGACAGCCCTCTGGTTTGTGAGATCCAACTCGGCGTGGGTACGGGTGATGAGATTCGTCTGCCCCTGTTGCTGCAGCGTCCGCAGAATCGCAGCACCAACCATGCCGCCATGCCCGGCAATATAAATCTTTGACTGGTTCATTCGTGGTAATCCATGGGCTTGTACCCATGGCGCTTGATCAGCTCGTCACATTCAGCGGTCTTGAGATCTTCCCGAACCATCTCGGCAACCAGACTGTTGAAGCTGATTTTTGGTGTCCAGCCGAGTTTTTGCTTCGCATAAGTCGAGTCGCCCAGTAGGGTCTCGACCTCGGTCGGGCGAAAGTATCGCGGATCGACGCGAACAATAACTTTGCCATCCAGTGAGCCAGACTCATCAATGCCTTCTCCCTGCCAGTTGATCTGCATGTCGAGTTCCCCGGCGGCCGCGTTGATGAAATGGCGTACGCTGTGCTGTATGCCAGTCGCGATCACAAAATCTTCGGGCTGTTCCTGCTGCAGCATCAGCCATTGTACTTCTACATAGTCTCGGGCATGACCCCAGTCCCTTTTGGCATCAAGATTGCCGAGGTAGAGACAATCTTGAAGACCGAGTTTGATACGAGCTAACGCCCGTGTAATCTTGCGGGTCACAAATGTTTCCCCTCGAATCGGAGATTCATGATTGAACAAAATACCGTTGCAGGCGTACATCCCGTAGGCTTCGCGATAATTCACGGTGATCCAATAGGCATAGAGCTTAGCCGCAGCATAGGGACTACGCGGGTAGAAAGGGGTCGTCTCTTTTTGGGGAATCTCCTGGACCTTTCCGAAGAGCTCGGAGGTGGAGGCTTGATAAAAACGCGTGTTCTTTTCTAAGCCCAGGATGCGAATCGCTTCCAAGATGCGTAGCGTGCCAAGTGCATCGGAATTTGCCGTGTATTCCGGCTCTTCGAAACTCACCGCGACATGCGATTGAGCCGCAAGATTATAGATCTCATCGGGTTGTGTTTGCTGAATAATACGGATGAGGTTCGAACTGTCGGTTAGATCGCCGTAATGAAGTGTAAAATGACAATCTTTTTCGTGTGGATCTTGATAAAGGTGATCAATGCGATCAGTATTGAAAAGCGACGAACGGCGTTTGATGCCGTGAACCTCGTAGCCTTTTTTAAGCAGGAACTCCGCAAGATACGCACCATCCTGACCAGTAATACCTGTAATTAATGTCCTCTTCATTCTATTCATGCCGGTTCCTGTTCCTGAAATTCCCAAATCGGTTGATACCTACCTTCAAATAGTTCTTTGTGCTTTTCTCTCGAAAGCCATCATAACCCACGCACCGCAACAATAAGAATTTAATAAATCACTATGGCAATGTCAGGGAACCTAAAGGAGAATACTCTGAAGCCTACTCGAAATGCTTGCCAAACTCAAACACCCTATACTCATAGCCCATGCCCTGATAACCATTAACCTTTTCCAGAGACACTGATCCCACCGCCCGGATGGCCATTGAAGGCAAGTTTGGGCAAGGCAAGCGCCGGTTTGGGTGAGGACGTCTGATGACCAACCTGTCTCTGACCTCCGAAGTGATGATTCAGCTCTCGTTTCTGGTGATGAACCTGGAGCACCTCCTCGCCCAGGGTATTTTTTCTTGGCTTTCTCCTTCGAGGCCGAACTGGAGGAACACTTGGAATAGCCTGCTGGTGGCTTAAGATGAATACGGATTGCATTGATAGGAGTAGTGACAGTCTTGCCACCCGCATGGCGAGAATTCTCCAATTGGCAGCATGATGGTGCGCGGGTGTTTGGAAACGACTTTTTCAGCAAGCCCTAATTACAACAAGAAACCGTTTGTATGGACCAAGTCGGCGGAAGCAATCTGGGGGAAAGTCTGACAGGCACACCAAACCCTCTCATTTCAACAAGAGTTCAACAGTCAATTTAATACTACACTACTAGAAGACGAAAACGCCTATTGAATCTCCCAATCGGTCGCCACCGTCGCAATCACCCCAAAGCTGGACAGGGTGAGCCCATTCATGAGCCAGCCCGTCACCGCGCCCGTGCTCGTGTTGCGCCAGACCAGATCATCCGTGCCATTCCCATCCAGGTCCCCCACGCCCTTAAT
>Ga0114931_10002852_pt1 | contig 21988 bp, 26 predicted proteins | sample 2SBtaG_FD_89579 | JGI IMG/M metagenome (GOLD analysis project Ga0114931, IMG submission 89579) | Deep subsurface microbial communities from Kolumbo volcano to uncover new lineages of life (NeLLi) - 2SBTROV14_V59a metaG | ecosystem: Environmental > Aquatic > Marine > Volcanic | place: Kolumbo... | reverse complement strand
TTGTACCATGGGGCCAAAAACTCCTCCATCAGATGGATGAATACCGGGCTGCCTGGCATCCGAAAGCGTTCTTATTTGAAAGCCAAAAGGGAGGGCATACTCACCTGCCAGTCTAAGGGAAGCCTTTAAAAAAGCACTGAAGAAAGCCCGGGTGACAAAAGATGTATCCCTGCATGAAGCAGGAATGAATATCTTATACATCCAACACCTGCCTGGGCATAAGAGCAGTAAAACCACTGAGATATACAAGCATATAAGCAAGCAACATTTACAAAATGTCAAGAGTCCATTGGATGATTTATGAAAAAAAACATTAACTTTCCTAGCCTGTACTAAATGCAGATGTAAAAATCAATCAAAACCCACTTTTACATCCCTATATGGGTATATAAAGTTGGAAAAACCGATTATATAAACAAGTTAGGCGTCATTAAAGCAAAGCATAAAACAAATGGGATTAAATACTAAGACAATGACTTTTGATAATGAATTTGACTTAATAGATAGAGAATTAAGTGAAATTCAAATCAAAGAGACATATAACAAAGACAAGTGCCTGATATGGGACAGAAAGAACTCCGAAAAATCATATAATTCATTTGTTTTATCTAAGAATAATAGGTCAAAGACAATTTGTGAATTGTCATTCTATAAATCAAGCGTTACAAATAAATATTTACCAAGACTTATTTTTAAAAGAGTATTAATTGATGGCACAACTCAATTTTCCAAAAGTGAGAAAAATGTAAATATTTCCTTTCAAAAATCGGACGATGCAATACAATTTTGGAAACTAATAGGGTTTTTAAACTCCTATAAAGACATAGTTGATTTAGGAGAGTTTGACAAATCTTTTAAAATTGTTTCAAAAGATAGTTTTATTCTTGAATTTAAAAACAAAGAAGAAAAACAAAAAATAGAAGATATTAAAGAGTTAATTAGCATTGCCGAATTATCAACCTATGGCATAAAAGCAATAACATTTGAAGCAAGAAAACAGAACCTAAAAGCATTTTATTACTTACTAAAAAACAAATCAATAAAAGGAACGGAAAGCCATACCTTTTATAGAGAAAGATATAAAATACAAAAAGGTGAAGAATATATTTGGCACCACTTCTTAAAAAAGCATGACTGGATATTAGGATTAAATGTTGATTTAAAATTTATAATTGAATTTTTAGATGAACAAAAAGCAGGTAAAGAAGACTCCAAAGGAAAAGGAAGTCCACAAATTGACCTATTAGGTATCTCTGAATTTACAACTCTTGTTGAACTTAAACATACTAACACTAACATTTTCAAAAAAGAAAAACATAAAGGAAGAGCAAATACTTGGGACTTTACTTCTGACTTTATTGAAGGTGTAAGTCAATGTCTTGGTCAAAAATTCGAACTTGATAAATCATTTGACGAAAAGACTTTTATAAAAGAGAACAAAACTCGTCTTAGCAAGGAAGGTATTCAGTCAATTGATCCTCAATCCGTGTTATTGATTGGAAACAAAAAAAGAGAATTCCCAATAAATGATAATGATGATGTAAACCTTGTAAAGAATATGACATTACAAAGGTTCAGAAGAAACAATAGAAATATCGACATATTGACTTTTGATGAATTATTTGAAAGAGCATTTCATATTGTTTACTCCAGAAAATTAGACAAAGACTGGTATTGGAAAGATGAAGATGAAATATTTAATTAAAATAACGAACGCCTAACAAAAAATATAGTGCATTTGGCAGATAGTGCTAAAAATGAAGATGATAGCAATAAATAAACATAGTAGTAAATTGAAAAATTGGAGCGTTGAAATGCCAAACGCACCATATTCAAAACGTTGTGTGTAAGCAAAAAAAACTTAAATTAATTGAAAATGGGAAAATTTTTAGGCGTTGACGGCAAATACCACCCAGAAGGGAGCTTCCTAGGAGTAGATGGGAAATACCATCCGAAGGGCTCTTTCCTTGGTGTTGATGGTAAGTATCATCCAAAAGGCTATAAACTTGGAGTTGATGGTAAATATCATCCAGGAAAATCTTCATTAGGTGTAGACGGAAAATATCATGGGGAAGGTAGCTTCTTAGGTTCAGATGGTAAGTATCACCCAAAAGGTAGTTTTCTCGGAAGCGATGGAAAGTATCATCCTAATGGTGCTTTTTTAGGGTCAGACGGCTATTATCATCCTGAAGGGTCCTTTTTAGGGTCAGATGGTAAGTATCATTATAAAGGATCGTTTTTGGGTTCAGACGGTAAGTATCATATTGAAGGAAGCTTTCTTGGAAGCGATGGAAATTATCACCCCAAAGGCTCTTTTTTAGGAGTTAATGGTATTTATGAAGAACCCGAAGGATTAGCTGCAAAAGAAAAGCAGAACCAAGGTAATGTTACTTGTTAAAAAGCCTACACACAACAATAAACTGTGGTAAAAACCAAGGGAAAAAATAGTTTTTTTAGTTCATTTGTGGTTTTACGCTCCTATATGCTGCATCATATACCAATCCAGATTGTGCTATTGCAAATGCCTGTTTCAATAATTTGTTTGCTACAGCTATTCATGCCAATTTCTTGCTCTTGCCCTTTGCAACTATCCGATCATAGAACTCCCGACATGCCTTGTTACTTTTGCATGCATTGAAACTGCACATAAACAACAGATTCCGCAACTTTCCGTTTCCCTGTTTACTGATACTGCTCCTTCCCCACACACTTGTACCCGAGCGCTTTTCAACTGGCGACAGACCTATATAACAGGTAAACTGACGGGCACCCTCAAATTTCTTAAAACCCTCGCTTATTACTATCATGAACATAGCAGTACTCCTTCCTATCCCTGGGATACTTTGCAACCTGCTCAGTATATCCCCTGCATGTAACTCAACTAGTCTGTGGAGTTCTCTCTCCAATCGCTCTATCTGCAATGTAAGGTCCTTGATCTATTGCTTTAGTGGATTTATCAATATAGCCCTATGCTTCTTTGACTTGTGTTCCATAGCATGCAAACGGTTTTTTAGCATGGTACGGCTCTTTATCTTAGGTCGATGTTTTCTGTGATGATCCTGCTCTCCTTTACGTATTCAGGGGATGGCCGCTATAGTTGGAGTTGTGTCTGCTGGCCATACTTACATATCATCGCTGCGTCTGCCTTATCGATCTTTATCCTGCGCAGGTTCATCTGGATGAAACGCTTAATGACCAATGGGTTTACTACTGATACAGCAACCTGCTTTCCATAAAGGTATTCTGCCAACTGTACATGATAAACTCCCGTGGCTTCCATTATGCAGCATCCTTCTTCCCCTGGAGTTTTCAGAAAGGTTTTGAACCCTGGCAGATTGTTTTCATACTTGCTGTGGCTCCCTTTTTCATCCACTCCATCGAATACATCTTTCGAAATGTCAATCCCATAATAATGTTTAAATTTATCCATAAGTATTTCTTTTGTAAGAACGAAACTACCGATGTCCAAGAACCTGAAAACGGGCTCCTAACGCCCAATGAACTGTCCGGATTTAAGTAGTAAAAAAGAGGGGGCTTTCCATGTTGACGGGTTTATTCTCATGTATAAGTTAGCCTTGTACCTCTCTTTCGTTCTTCTTTATTAAATAATTCAATTTATAGAATTGTAAACTTAGGTTGGCTATAATTCATTGCTTGGGAATTTTCGGTGGAGAATTCCTCATAATTTTTTATCCTTGAGCATTGATGGACAGAATCCTACGGATTTTTCCGAAACGATATTATAGCCGTAATCGTTGGCAACAAGCTAAAAAAGAAACCAACTGAAATCGAACACAAAGGAAATGACAAAAATTATTTCAAGTCCGAATTGTGGAAATTCACCAAAAATGGAATTTTTAAAAAAATTCAAGATTGCCTTTGCAAAAGGAGACTTGGCATTTATAACCGATAGTGTAACTGATGATGTTTTTTGGAATATAATTGGCGACAAAAAAATTGAAGGGAAAGAAATGTTTTCCGTGGAATTGGAAAAAATGAAATCCGAAAAAGTAAGCGAATTAGTTCTTGAGCAAGTTTTGTCTCACGGAAAAGAGGGTGCTGTGAACGGAATAATGAAAAGGCAAGATGGTAAAAATTATGCATTTTCAGAATTTTATGTTTTTCAAGGAGCCAAAGGAACGAAAATTAAGTCTATGAGTCCATATGTAATTAGAGTTTAATGAATAAGAAAAAAGCCAGTTACCAGCAAAACCTATACGCAGTGCGAGTTGATAAGCTGAATGAAAGGTCGGTGCTTCTATTCCATCAATGCTCCGCATGGACTTCTTTGTTGAATAAATTTAAATACACAAAACGTTGCTTGGGCTTGACTTGGTGCAATAAGAAAATTTATCGTTTCAGAATCCCCACGCTGCATAGCCTTATCCGTTACCCTAATTTTAAATAATGCAATTAACAGTTGTAATATCATATTTTAAAGCCATAGATAACTTAAAACTTATACTAATGGCATTAGACAGACAGAGCTATAAAAATTTCGAAGTTATACTATCAGAAGATGATTATAATGAAGACACAAAGGTGTTCCTTAAGACTAGGAAGGATTTATATAATTATCCTATTACTCATATTTATCAAGAAGAAGATAAAGGATTTAGGAAAAATAAAATGCTAAACAAATCAATTATTCACTCAAAAACAGATAAATTAGTTTTTATTGATGCTGATTGTATTCCGCATAAGCATTTTGTTAAAAGCTATGTTAATTCTCTACAAGAAAATTACATATTCGAAGGGAGAACAGTAGTCCATGATAGAATGACTTCTGAAAAAGTTAAGAAAGAGCATTCATTGGAGAAATTATATTTTTTTATTTGATTTTACTGGTTCAAAAAAAGTGATAAGATGGAATTTATTTCCCTTATTTTCCACTGAGTCATAAAATGAATGGAAGATGATTAATTGGCCGGAATTGGGGCATATATAAAAATCAATAATTGAAGTAAATGGATTTGATAATGATTATATTCATGCAGGAGTAGGTGAAGATGTTGATATCAAATGGAGACTTAAAGCGAATGGTATTAAAATCAAATCAATGAAAAATAAGCTATTGTCTATCATTTATTTCATCCTAAACGTTATTCGTAAGAAATGGTACAATTAAATTTTGAATTGTAAGTAAAAAGCGAATAGAAAATAATATTCGTTGTTTAAATGGATTGAATAAAATTGGTATCATGCAATAAAAAAACATGGGACGGAAAGTGCATATTTTGAACAACATAATACTTAATAAACAGCTAGGTAGCTTGATGGGTAGATGCTTCGAAATGCTACACGCTTTTTATTACCATTCATTGCTAAACTCACTTGGTAACAGAAAATTTAATTATATTAAAACTTGTTCTTAAATCAAGTAACACTCTGAATGATTTAAGACAAATTATTTCCTAAATACGAATGAAAAACTTAGAATTATTAACTTTTTCCCTTAATTGAAAACCAAATATTGAATGATCTGAGAATTTTATAACTTTATTAATTGTTTAATAGAACAGAATTTAAAATGCTTAGTTTAATTATAATCATTTACTTAAAAAATATATAAATCATGTATCCTTATCATAATAAAATAAAACAACGGATCAAAAATATGGAATTGATTCGCTTTGAGTATGTAGAAAAATACAAAAACATTTCCCCTTGTTTATTGCTATATTTTTCGACTGAACCAAAAATAAGACCAATTAGAGAGCATAGATTTGAAGAATATGAAAAGATATTGAATACGAATTTAAGTTCATTCAGATCTGAAAAAAAGAAGTAAGATAGCAACATCTTATAAAAAATTACGGCTTAAACCATTCACCTAATATTAAACCAAACTGTAACCAGAAAACTTACTAGCTAAAAATCATAGAACAAATCAAGCTCTGGTAGAGCAAGTATCAATTTCATTTTTCTACTGCTGCCTAACCCCTATTCCTAAAGAGATTGGCTATGCCGATGAGGAGGATGGCTCCTACGGTGGCAGCTGCCAGCACGCCCAGCGAGCCTGAGATATGAATGTCCAGTTTATCAAAGGTCCAGCGCCCCAGCACACTGCCAATTACCCCGATGAGGGCATTTACGAGAAAGCCGAATCCGTGGCCACGCGTTAGCATCCCGGCCAGCCAGCCGGCCAGCGCACCTATCAATATCATCCAAAACCAAGTCATTGTCTCTTCCGTTTTATTTCTCCGCCAATAATCGGGCGGGCCGATCGAAGATAAATCAAAAAGTGTATATGCAAGCAGAGCCATGCTGGCACTTCATACCTTTCCTTTTCAAAAAAGCACTATCAAAATCATGCCTGAAAAAACGAACAATATTTCCCGATATCCTGTTTTTTGATGCAAAATTGAGATTAAAAAAAGTCCTTAAATAAATCGCTTGGACAATGCTGAAAAAGTTTTAGCCATGAGAACCATTGCAACACTTATTTTCACCGGGCTGCTGACTTTCTCAACCCATGCACAAAACCATGACATAAGCGGCAGCAGCCTGCGCGGTTATGGAGCTCCGCTTGTTTATCTACAATCATTTCACAATGGTTACGGGCTCTTTTTCGGAGGCAAGGGTGCAGCTTTCTTCAATGCACGTCTTTCAATGGGCGGGCTCGGCCTGGGCTCTTATCATTTGAAATCGTTCAGGGGCGATGACCTTGCAGGAAATACCTATGCCCCCTTGCACGCGAAAGCCGGATACGCAGGATTATTTGTTTCATATGCATGGCCTATAGGTTCCTATTTTCGTGTCAACGCTCCGCTGCAAATTTTATGGGGCCGCGTAGACATCCTAAACGAAGATGATCATGTGGTCGAAAAATCGGGACAGATAGTTTTGCAGCCTGCTCTTGAACTCGAACTATACGCCACAAAAAGATTCATACCTACTTTGCGTATAGCTTATAATGCAGCTCTGGGGAGTCAACTCCACAATCTGAGCAATACCGATTTCTCGGGTTGGAGTTTTGGCCTCGAGTTTCGATTTGCGAGCCCGGCCGCTGATTGAAGGCTTTAGGAGCACGCTTTTCCTGTTCAAAATGTGAAGAAATATTAATATTCTCTGGGCCTGTAACTTCCCGGCCGGCCCATCGTCTTAGCGTTGAACATTCCGTAATGAATTAACATATGTTTCGGATATATAACAAATGATACATTCTTCCCATACGCCTTAGAATTATTTCTACATCCAAAGACAAAAGCCATGAAAAACATCCTTATCCTACTGTTTGCAAGCCTTACACTCACATCCACATTGTTGGCCCGTGCGCAAGTTGCAGGGCAAAACGTTGAAAAGAAAACGCAAGTAAACAAAATTTAAGTTTTCAGAGCGGAGATACTCCCTCAATAAGTACTGTGCTCCTCATTTCAGATCAAGAGGGGAATACGCGCATCAAGGTCAAAACCGAAACTTCAAGTGAGGCGTCCGAGTGCTGTGCGGCTATCACCGGAAAGAAGGAAAAGGATAAAGAGGACCACTCTTTTCTTTTTGAAGGGAAAAAATTCAAAGACCTCAATCAGCTCGACCGGGAAATTCGCTATGAAGAATACCTTCTGCGCAGAAAGGGGTATTTCAAATTTATGCATCAATGGTACGAGCCACTCGACTCGATAGATAAGACCCACTTAAAGGATGTATAAGCTCTTAAGTTCCTGCTCTCTTTAGATGATAGTTAAGACCATAAAAAATGAGGAATGCGAGAACAAAAAAGCTTAGTAGAAAGAGAATGGAGCTTCTCATGCCGCCCATCACCTCGTTGATATATCCGAAAGCAAAAGTTCCAAGTACAATGGCCACCTTCTCGGTGATGTCATAAAAGCTGAAGAACAAAGCATGGTCGGTGGTATCGGGCAGCATTTTGGAATAACTGGAGCGGGCGAGCGACTGGCTGCCCCCCATGATAAACCCTACCACGGCAGCCACAATGAGGAAAGTGGTGATTTCAGTGGTAAAATAAACAGCCAGCACCACCATCGACCAGATGAACACAGCGGTCATCAATGCCCGGAGGTTACCGATTTTGGCAGAAAGCCATGAAAAGAAATAAGCCCCGGCAATGGCCAGTATCTGAAGTATGAGAACAAGTAAAATCAACATATCCGTGGACATGTCCACCTCTTTTTCGGCAAAGGTAGGGGCCATGTACATGACCGTTTGCAGGCCCATGCTCAGCGTAAAAAACGCCAGGAGAAAGAGGGATAGAGCACGCAAAGTGAGCACCTGCTTGAAGACTTTTGCCACCTCACGGTATCCATTCATCAGATAACTTCCATGGGCTTTCTTTTTAAACACATTATCGGGAAGGCGGGCAAAGGTGATACGGGCAAAACCCATCCACCAAAGGCCTGTCATTACGAAGGAAGCGCGAGCTGCCTGTCCGGAATCATGCAAAAAGAATTTTTCGGGATATAAAAGCATCATCAAATTGACGAGCAGTAGTATAACACTGCCCACATATCCGTAGGCAAAGCCCTTTGCACTTACTTTATCCTGCATTTCGGGTGGAGCAATCTCGGGGAGGTAGGCATTGTAAAACACAATGCTGCCGGTGTAGCCGATGCCGGCCAGAATAAAAGCAATCACACCTATTTCCAGCGTATCCATGTCATAAAAAAACCCAAGGGTAATGCATGAAAAAGCTCCGAGATAGCTGAATATCTTCATGAAGAGCTTCTTCTTGCCACTGTAGTCGGCAATGCCCGAAAGCAGTGGAGAAATAAGTGCCGCAATGAGGAAGGCCACGGAAAGAGCATAAGATTGCAACGAGACATTGTCCACATGCCAGCCAAAGAAAGAAATGACCTGCTGACTTCCATCGGGTGCCGAGGTGATTTTCTGATAATAGACCGGAAATATGGCGGATGTAATGACCAGGGAATAGACCGAGTTGGCCCAGTCATACATTGCCCAGCCGTTGATTACCTTTTTGTCTACCTTACGAATCATGCGACAAAGAAAATGAAATTCCGGCTGATGGAGCGGTCCGTAGGATTTTACCCGGTCAAATTAGAAAGAAGATTGCATGATACTTGTGGCAATGCGGCTGGATGAAAAAAACTATGTAGCCACATACGAGCGGACAAAACGGACAGCCAGCAACATGACAAGAATCATCAGCAAACCACCGATCCAGAAGGGCATATGGTAGGCTATTCCGTAGAGGGCTCCGCCTACCATCGGACCTATAAAGCGTCCCAACGAAGCAAATGACTGGTTGATGCCCAGAATTTTCCCCTGTTCTTCGGGGGATACCATTTTTGAAATAAGAGAAGTGGTGGTAGGCATGAGCAGGGCATTGCCCATCACCATCAGGAGCAGGGAGAGATATTCAAGCGGAATAAACAAAGGAGGCGGCACAAAGGGAAGGGATGACAGTCCGATGGCCATGGAAAGGCATCCGAGTACCAACATTTTTTGCTCACCGAATTTCCGTTGGAAATAACCGATAAGCGTTCCCTGAAAGAGGGCCGAGAGCACCCCGATATACATAAAAAGATAGCCGATCTCGGCAGCAGTACGATGATATTTTGATTCCCAGAGCAAAGTCGAGGTCACGTGCATCATGCTGAAAGCGGCAATAAATACCAAGTTGATAAAGATCAGTTTGCGCACTTGCAACATACCCTTTATGCGCTTGAAATTTCCGAATGGCGAGAGGAATATTTTTGCCTTTTTGTTCTTCACTTTCAGTGACTCGGGGAGGAGTAATATTGCTACGAGGATATTGAGGACACAAAGTCCGGCTGCCACATAGCCTACCATCGCCACACCATACTCCATTTTTAGGAATCCTCCTATCGGTGGACCGAAAATGAACCCAAGCCCAAATGCCGCCCCGATGATACCAAATGATTTGGCGCGTTTTTCGGGTGGTGTCACATCCGAAATATAGGCTTGGGCAGCCGATATATTGGCCGAGCCAATGCCCGATAAAACCCTCGCTGCAAAAAGTAATAAAATGGTCGTGCTATGCGCAAAAAGCAGATAGGCAAACGCATTGATAATGACACTGCTGATGATAATCGGCTTGCGCCCGAATCGATCGCTCAAACCGCCCCATATCGGAGCAAAAAAGAATTGCATGAGCGAGAAACTACCGGTGATCAACCCTATCAAAGCATCGCTTGCACCCAGGTCCTGTGCAAAGATGGGCAGGATGGGTATGACAAGGCCAAATCCGACCAGGTCGATAAAGATGGTTATAAAAAGGACTAAAAGCGGTGATTTTCTCATGATATCAGACAGAAGAGGCGCAAAGATAAATATCTGTTTAAGCATTTGAAGAACTTATATTAACAAGACCTCTCTTCGTTTTTTCCATGGCAGATCCGATTTTTGCCATACATTTCATTTTATTATTAAAAAACCATGAAACATCTAGCTGTTTTTTGTGCCAGTTCAGAAGGCATAAATCCAAAGATTCGAGAGGCTGCAGAGCAACTGGGGCGCCTGCTTGCTTCCAAAGAAATTACCTTGGTCTATGGAGGTGCCAGCCGCGGTATTATGAGAATCATTGCCGATGAAGTGTTGAATAACGAGGGCCGTGTCATTGGAGTGATTCCGCGCTTTTTGGTTGACGTGGAGGTGGCCCACCAGGGTCTCAGCGAATTGATTGTCACAGAATCGATGCACGAGAGAAAGCTAAAAATGTTTGAACTCAGCGATGCTTTTGCCGCCCTGCCGGGTGGTATCGGCACGTTGGAAGAACTGTTTGAAATAGCCACCTGGTCGCAGCTAAACCTTCACAAAAAACCCATAGCCGTACTTAACACCGACTCCTATTACCGCTACCTTTTCAAGCAGCTCGATCATATGGTGGCAGAGGGTTTGCTCAGATCTTTCATGCGCGATGAATTAATGGTGGCCGAAGAGCCGGACGAACTGCTCAATCTTTTGGTAAACCATGAGGCGCGCAATAGCAACTTCCTTGAAGAAAGCCTTACCTGATTTCATTAAAAATTGAACTTTGAAGCCCTAACTTTACGCAAAATTTGATTCCATGCGAAGTCTACTTTTCTTGCTCCTTCTTCCTACGATGCTCTTCGGACAAAGCAACAGTGATTCTCTTGCCTTTGAACAATTGCTACCGGAATATCTCAGCACTTATAGGGAACTACATGCCCCGCGCATCCTGCCCGATCTGGAAACTACGAAGTCGCAGAACCTTAGCAGGGAGCAGATGATCGGCATCAGCAAAGCATTTAATAGCTATTCCGAGCGACTGAACGCCATAAAAAGATACAGGCTCAAGGACTGGCAACAGATACATTACGACCTGATGAAGCTAAGCATGGAACTGGCCCTCGGCATCATTAATCTGCGAATGGACGCTGCGGATAGCAATGAGAACAGCAACTATGACGGAGCAGATGGAGATCAAGAATCCGGAGGTGAATTGGAAGAAACGGATGAATGGTACGCCCTTTACATGAAATATTACTACGGTGACGGCAGCATGAACCCGCAAAAGTTGAAAGTTTACGGGGAAAGCATTGCCGCCATGCGCGATCAAAGTCTGCAAGAAATTATGAAAGAAACGGGCTATGAAGGGAATGCGACCGCTTTTTATGCCTACCTCAGGAGTGAGCATAATCTCATTCGCAGCCGCGAAGAACTGCTTAGGGAAGCCCGTGAGCGCAGAGGATTGATATTGCAAAATATCAGAAATCTACTAAATATCGAACTGCCGGAAGTCCGGATTGAAGTGGACGGAAATGGGAGGATGGCCCGACTGGAGGGGAATGTCCTGCACCTTCCGATGCCCGCCAGATGGTTTCCCCGTTCCGAACTTGACTATGTGCTTGTATACCAGCTTGCGGGGCAGCATGTCATAAACCAAATAAAATCCATGCCCACGGAGTGGAATGACTTATGCACCGACCATGCATTCAGGGAAGGCTGGTCGATTTATGCCACACGGCTGGGATCGCGACTGCAAGTGTATGACGATCCCTATTCAAAAGCCGAAGCACTGATGTTTCAAAAAGAAATAGCCGTAATCACCCGTATCGAATATGGGATGTATTTCGAGGACTGGACCAACGAGAAATGCGTGCAATATTGGAAGGATGCCCTTCCCTGGAATAAAAACGAAAAGGAAATTATTGGAGAAATCAGAAAAAAGCCGGGCTACTACAGCATTCCGGCATGGACGGGTTTCGAGATTGACTCCAAGCTGATGGCATCCAAAATATATTGGGATCGCAAGATCAAAGCGCCCGAATTTTATTCTGTTTTGCTCCACTTCGGCTCCCTCCCACCGGCCATGATTTTCGATCGCCTTGATCGTTATTTTACACCACAATAAAAAATATTCCTCATGCGATCGGAGCCCCTGGAAGAAATAAAAGACGAATGGCTGCCCCTACAAATCATTCACTTTTCGCTGATTGCGGGCATTCTGATATTTCTGACAAGTTTTTTCTTTGTATATCCCGAAGGCTTTCGCATTGCCTATCCGATTGATACGGTTCCATTTGTGATTCTTAACCTCTGTTTAGCACTTGTTCCTCTTCTGCTGCCGCCCATTGTCAGGCGCAAAGTATACGGGCCGGCAAAACGCATGGACCAAAACGATGTGCACAAGCGTTTTTATGCCTATAGAAGATTTAAGATTATCCAGTGGGCCCTCATGGAGGGTCCTGCATTGCTGGGGATTGTCACAAGTATTGTTCTCAACAATGCTGTCTATTTGCTTTTTACGATATTCCACCTTGCATTTCTCATTGCTGCGAAGCCATCCAAAGTGGAGTTTATAAAATGAATAGGGAGAAGATTAAAAGCAGGACCATTGAATTTGTAAAAGAAACGCTCGAAGGCGATGGCAGCGGACACGATTGGTGGCATGTCTACCGGGTATGGAAGATGGCCTTGCATCTACAGAAATCAGAAGGCGGTGATCTTTTGAGCATCGAGTTGGCTGCCCTCTTGCACGACATAGCGGACCACAAGTTTCACAATGGCGACCTGTCTAAAGGACCGGCTGTGGCATCCGCCTTTCTCAGTGAACAAGGGGCCGGAGAAGAACTTATCAAACGAGTAGCCGGAATCATTTCAGAGGTTTCCTATAAGGGGGCACATGTCGCTGATGAGGCGAGCAGTCTGGACGCAGAGATTGTCCAGGATGCCGACCGCCTCGATGCCATTGGTGCAATAGGCATTGCCCGTACTTTTGCCTACGGAGCAACTCGCAATCAGCTCCTGTATGACCCCGCAATCCCTCCCGTCCTCCATCATGATTTTGAAAGCTACAGGAAGTCCGAAACTACTACGATCAATCATTTCTACGAAAAACTGCTTCTGCTAAAAGACCGCATGCACACAGAAAGCGCAAAGCGCATAGCCGAAGAAAGACATCGCTTTATGGAGCGCTTTTTAGAACGCTTTTATCAGGAGTGGGAAGCAGGTGATCAGACGTGATGAAATACCATCAATGGAATCTGCGTGTGAAATAACATCTCCTTGCTCAGGCTTTTATGAAACAATCCGCCCTTTCGCTCGCTGAGCATAACCACCATGTTTGCATTCACATCACGGGCATATTCGTTGACACGATCGATCACATCGTCACCACTAACCAATGTAAAGTCAATCTTCGGATAATCAATTTGATCCTGTATAATTTCTTGATAAGCTTCAAGAATATCGACATCCTCGCGGTCTATTACTTTCTCTATGTGAACAATATGCAAATTGGCATCAAATGCTTTTAGAATTGGCATTAAAATCTTAAGCGGATCGATATCCCCTTCCCTCAATGAGGAAGCATAGACGACTTCATTTAAAGGAGCAAGTGCTGCATCGCGTGGCACGACAATGACAGGAACAGGAGATCTCTCTATCATTCGTGCCGCATTGCTACCGATTAAAATATTATTGCGGGGATTGTGACCTCGGGTACCCATGACCACGATCGAATCGTCCAGATTTTCAAGGGTTGATACCAGCTCATCGATATGAACTCCGGCTGCCGATAGGTAATCGCAAGAAATACGCTTATTGCTTTGTTTGGCTGCATATTTACAATATTTCTCAAGTTGGGTATCTATCCATTTACGATGATCCATATCGAGGTCCACAGGCCCTACAACACTGCTTCCATAGATATAAGCCGGATCGAAAGGGTCGGCATTGGGGAAATCATAGGCATGGAGCAAAAGCAGTTCGGCATTCAGCTTGTCGGCCATCAGGATGGCAAAATCAAGGGCATGATCTGAAGCCGGGGAAAAATCGGTAGGAACCAATAGTCTTTTCATGGTTTGGGTGTTTTTTCTTTAGTTATAATATCGATTAACCAGGAGGAAAGTTCCGGTGCGGAACTTTTAAATTCATCGGGTCTTGAAAATTGCCAGAGCATAGTCGAGGCGAAGAACTGTTGGGGATAAAGGGTACTCTTTTCCAGGAGTTCGGGGGTCAGGAGATCAAAGTCTTTTAATACTTCGGCTTGGCTGGTCATTTTATCACGGCATTGCGGCTCCGTAATATCCATATAACCCTCTTCTTCAATGGCATTCTCATGATAAATGGCATGAGCAAATTCGTGAAAGCCCGGGTGAAGCAATCTCTCTGGTTGGCGCGATGCATTGATGAGTTGTTCTTTCGAAATGACAATGGCCCCCTGCATTCTGAGTCGCTCCCTCTGATAGCGCTTCCGGATCAGCTCCAGATAATCGCCCTCACGTAATAGGATGAGATTAAAATAAGGATACCAAAACTTATGCACAGCGAATGTGAGCGAAACAGCCGCTGCAGCAATTAGGATTTTTACTTCGGCTTCCACTTCCACTGCTCTCGCTTCCTTGATCTGGCGACCCTTCAGATAATCTCTTACACGGTACTGGAATCGTACTTTGTCCTGATCATCAAGATCCCGGTAAAAGGGCACTCCATATTCGCTCTAAACGCTATGAATCATATCAGGCGTTTTCTACACAAGTCATCAAATGCTGCAAGAGACCGGCCTTTTCGGGCTTCACTTTCAGGTCATAAAAACCTTCCTTAAAGATAAAACGCATCTGCTTGACGGAGTTTGATTTTAAAATCTCCCACTGATCCTCCGTGAGTTCCAGGTCAAAGGTGGCCTCATACGAGTTGGTCTTTCCAACCGCATGGCTTCCATCTCCCTCGGTCATTGTATTTACTTTAAGCACATTGTCATCATTGAGCATGATCCACAGTTGATTACCCTTGGGCATGAGAAAGGGTTTGTTAAGGGCGAGTTTGACACGTAGAAAATACCTACCTCCTTGGTAGACAGCTTGGAAATAGGCATTGCCGTCTACCTGCACAGACAGGCGCTCGGCCCGGGTAATGCTGTTTCGCTCTCCGGTAAAAGCATCCTTTTTGTTCACATCAAAGCGGCAATCATCCTGTGCCTTTGCACATAAGCCTAAGGCCAGGAAAAGAAAGAAAACGATTTGCTTCATCAGTTAAAAATTTTAGGCTGTAAAAATACATCAAAATTTGAGGCAATGCGAAGATACTCCAGTCATAATCAGAGTGGCACGAAAGGGTTTATTTTTTCGGAAAGGTATTAACGAAAGATTGAGTAAAGTCATTTGTAGATAGGCGGTTTTTTCGATAAACTTGCGGGTCCATTGATACTAATACATTATGATAGCAGGAATACTCAAAGAGCAGGGAAATGAAAACCGCGTGGCCATTATTCCCACGGATATTACCAAACTAAAAGTTGACAGTTACCTGGTGGAAAAAGGGGCCGGTGATCGGTCCTACGCCCCAGATAGCGAATATGAATCAGCCGGTGCACGGATTGTCGAGAGGGAAGAAATCTTAAAAACGGCAGATGTCATTTTTTCGGTAAATGGCTTGCCGGATGAAGAGATCGCGGAACTTAGAGAAGGACAGGTGCTCATTGGCATGTACCAACCACTCCTTAATCCTGAGAAGGCCCAAAAACTGGCGGCAAAGAATATAGTAACCTTCAGCATGGAACTGGTTCCACGCACCACCCGTGCACAGGCTATGGATGTACTCTCGAGTATGGCTACCATAGCGGGCTACAAAGCTTCTCTCAGAGCCGCGGACACATTGCCGAGCTTTTTCCCCATGTTTATGACCGCAGCAGGTAGCGTAAAACCCGCCAAAGTGCTTGTCCTCGGAGCCGGAGTAGCTGGACTGCAGGCCATTGCCACGGCACGCAGGCTGGGTGCCGTAGTGGAAGTCTTTGACGTACGGTCGGCCGTCAAAGAAGAAGTGGAAAGCCTGGGAGCCAAATTCATAGAAGTGGAAGGTGCCCGTGAAGATGAATCTGCCGGGGGGTATGCCGTAGAACAGAGCGAAGAATTTATCAAAAAACAGCGGCAGATGGTGCACGACCATGCCGTCCGAAGCGATGTAATCATCACTACGGCACAGATTCCGGGCAAAAAAGCCCCTGTGCTGGTGCCGGCCGCTACAGTAGAAGGCATGCGCAAAGGCTCGGTGATCATCGACCTGGCGGCTGCTTCGGGTGGAAACTGTGAATTCTCAAAACCTGACCAAACAGTTATACACAATGGAGTAAGCATTCTGGGGCCTACCAATTTGCCCTCGGAAATGCCACGAGATGCCAGCAGCATGTATGGCAAAAATCTTATCAATTTCTTTAAACTCATCAATAAAGATGGTGAACTAAATCTGAACTTTGATGACGATATTGTGGCTGGTACCTGTCTCACCCGCGATGGGCAGATTGTCAATGAACGGGTCAACGCCCTTTTTGCAACAGCCGAAGAAAAATAAATCCACAGCAAAAAAGCACAAATAAGAGCAAATGGAAGCAATATTGAATTTTTTGGGTGAGCATATAGACATGCTCTACTTCCTCATTTTGTCAATCTTTCTCGGAATAGAAGTAATCAGCCACGTACCGGCTGTCCTCCACACTCCACTTATGTCGGGGGCCAATGCCATACACGGAGTGGTAGTTATCGGGGCCATTATCGTAATGGGCCATGCCGATCCTGATAATTACCTTGCCCTTGGAATTGGTTTCATTGCCGTTATTCTGGGGACCCTTAATGTAGTCGGTGGATTTGTGGTGACAGACCGCATGCTGGGCATGTTTCGAAAGAAAAAAGACAATAATTAATCGTTAACCGAGAATGAAGAACAGATCATGAGTGAAATGATACAAAGTAATATTCTGGAGATCAGCTACCTGATTGCCGCGGTCACTTTTATCCTTGGACTGAAAATGCTCAGCCAACCGAAGACGGCCAGGAAAGGGAACTTCATTGCAGCCATCGGCATGAGCCTGGCCATATTGGCAACCATCCTCTTTCATAAGCAGAACGGAGAAGGAATCTCGAATCTCGGCTGGATTGGAGGGGGTGTTGTGGTGGGTTCGATCATCGGCTTTGTGATAGCAAAAAAGGTAAAGATGACGGCCATGCCTCAGATGGTATCCTTTTTCAACGGAATGGGCGGTGCCTGTGCTGCATTGATTTCTCTGAATGAATTTGGTCATTATACCTCGGGCGGTGAAGTGACGATGATGAATGGAGAGGTGCTGGTAATGCTACTCGGCTTGCTCATTGGCTCTGTTTCTTTTTCAGGCTCTATGATCGCCTTTGGCAAGCTTGAAGGAAAGATTAAGGATTTTGCTTTTCCGATGCAACACATTGTCAATCTCGGCCTGCTTGCCGTCATCATTGGTTTGGGAGCTTATCTGATGGTCAATAATCTGATAGACCCGATTTGGTTATACCTCATCTTCGGACTTTCTCTGCTCTACGGTGTCATGTTTGTACTTCCCATCGGAGGAGCCGATATGCCGGTGGTTATCTCATTACTCAACTCTTTTACAGGTATGGCAGCTGCCTTTGCCGGTTTTCTGTATGGAAATTATGTGATGCTCACTGGCGGCATACTGGTCGGCTCGGCAGGAACCATCCTGACCATACTTATGTGCAATGCCATGAACCGTTCGCTCACCAATGTGCTGATCGGTGCCTTCAGTTCAAAAGGAGGGGCAGCTGCTGCCGGCCAGGGTGACCTAAGTGTGCGCGAAGTCACTCCCACCGATGTGGCTATTCTTTGTGCTTATGCCAACAAAGTGGTCATTGTACCGGGCTATGGTCTCGCTGTGGCACAGGCACAGCATGCCGTACATGAATTCGAAAAGATTCTGGAAGGAAAAGGTGTGGATGTGAAATATGCCATCCATCCGGTGGCGGGACGCATGCCCGGGCATATGAATGTGCTGCTGGCCGAAGCCGATGTGCCCTATGATAAGCTGGTGGAAATGGACGATATCAATCCACAGATGCCCAGCACGGATGTCGTACTTGTAATCGGAGCCAACGATGTGGTCAATCCGGCAGCCGAAAACGACCCCTCCTCTCCCATCTATGGAATGCCGATCATACAGGCATATAAAGCGAAAAACTGCATAGTACTGAAAAGATCGATGCGCCCGGGATATGCGGGTATCGAGAATCCTCTATTCTTCATGCCGAAAACCAGCATGCTCTTTGGGGATGCACGTGACAGCATTCAGAAACTTATTGAAGAGCTCAAAGCCCTCTAATTTTAGCATAATTAAAGCACGGAATTGCTTCTGCTACTACTTACCGAGCTTATGCCACAGCAGCGCTGCTGAGCCAAGAATGGCTGCCTCGCGGTCTTTGAGTGAGGATATCTCAAAAGAGATTTTATTGTGGTGAATAAAGAGCAGGTCACGTTCAAAATATTTTTTGGCAGGTCTCAGCAGCATTTCACCGGCATTGGCCAGTCCACCCAAAAAGTAAAACTTCTCAGGGCTGAGAATAGCTGCCACATCGGCCAATACTTTTCCGATAATCCGGGCAGTGTAGTCAAAGGCTTCAAGAGCAAGTACATCACCCGAGGCAGCAGCATCAAATATCTGCTTTGAGGAAAGGTTTCTGGGATCGCTTCCCGAAAGAACAGAGCGTGCCCCGGGACGGGAGAGCAGCTCGTGCATAGTCTCTTTGAGACCTGTGGCCGAGGCATAGCGCTCAAAGCATCCTTTCCGTCCACAATTACATAGACGACCATCGGCAATGGCAATCACATGTCCTATTTCGCCCGCCAAGCCATCGCGGCCCTGCAAGAGCACGCCATCCGCCACAATGCCGGCCCCGATGCCGGTACCCAGGGTAATGACGACAAAGTTTTTGCTTGCTCCGACTCCGTAAAGCAACTCGCCCATGGCAGCTGCATTGGCATCATTGCTGATCTCTGCCGGCACTTGAAGTTGATCTGCCAACAACTCTCTAAGGGCTACTTTTCCCTTCCACGGCAAATTGGGCGGGTCTTCTACAATGCCTGTAAAAGGATTGGCATTGGGCACACCAACCCCTACTCCTCTCATCTTAAAGTCCTTGTCTTTCTGCAATAGCTTCGCTACGACTTCGGCCAGTGCGCTTACAAAACCCTTTGCTGTCGGATATTGCCTCGTATCGAGGTGCCCCCTGGCCCATATCCGGCCTTCATTGTCTACCAATCCGAAATCCGTATTTGTCCCTCCGATATCTATACCCAGTACCAGCTCTTTCATCATTTTTAAAGGAATTTTCGAAGGAACAAATCTAAGAGATTTGAGCAAGGAAAAGAGGCTTGGCCAATTGCATGGAATAGTTATTTTTGTCCGGCAATTAACTATGGTAAAAAACAAAAAAATAGTGGTGGTTTTGCCTGCCTACAATGCAGCCAGGACACTGGAGAAGACTTATCGGGAGATCCCCTTTGATATTGTGGACGAAGTGGTACTTGTAGATGATGCCAGCAGCGACAATACCAGCGAGCTCGGAAGACAGCTGGGCATTAAGCACATCATTCGCCACGAAAAAAACACTGGCTATGGCGGCAATCAAAAGAGTTGCTACAATAAGGCCCTCGAACTGCGAGCTGATATTGTGATCATGCTGCACCCCGACTATCAATATACACCGAAACTGATCCCTGCCATGTCCGACCTAATAGCCTGCAATCTCTACCCGGTGGTACTTGCCTCTCGCATCCTCGGAAACGGTGCCCTGAAAGGGGGTATGCCGCTCTATAAATACATTGCCAACCGCTTCCTTACTTTTTTTGAAAATTTAATGACCGGACAAAAACTTTCCGAGTATCATACCGGCTATCGGGCATTCAGCAAAGAAGTGCTTCAACGAATCCACTACCAGGACAATTCCGATGATTTTGTATTCGATAATCAGATGCTTTCACAAATCATTATGGCTGATTTTCCCATTGCCGAGATCAGCTGCCCGACCAAATATTTCGAAGAAGCCTCTTCCATCAATTTCAGCCGTTCGGTCAAATACGGATTGGGTGTGCTCCGTACTTCACTTATCCATCGTCTGCATAAGTGGAAAATTATCCGCTCGCGACTTTATATATAAGCCGCCATCATTTTTGCACATCGAAAATGCAGGATCATCAACCGCTCATTTACCGCAGAATTTATCTCTGCTGGTTTTCGTCTCTTTGCAACTACGAAAGACTTTCTTTCTCTATCTTTTATGTCATTCAAAATGAAGATCAGAAAGCATACGCATTAAAATTATCATTACTCGTACTTTAAAATGCGAAGCATCTAATAACTTTACCATATAATTATCGTTTAGAGATAAAATGGTATCCACGAATATTTTTGGGAATATGAAAATTATTGAGACCGATGACGGGAGCGAGACACTCTATGTGCCTAATTTGGATGAACATTATCACTCAATACACGGAGCATATACGGAAAGCATGCATGTTTTTATTGAAAGCGGATTGCATGCAGCCATGGAAAAATTTGATGATATCCGACTCCTTGAAGTGGGATTTGGTACAGGATTGAACATTTGGCTTACGGGCAACGAGCTTATACCAAAGAACTTTAAGTTCCACGCTTATTCTATTGATATTCATCCAATTAAAAAAGATATATTCTATCAATTAAATTACCCTGAATTTGGTAACTCCGAAGTGGAACGTGCCTTCTATGATACCATTATGCGGGCCGAGTGGAATCACGAAGTACGCATTGCCTCTAACTTCTACCTTGAAAAGGTAAATGCTGACTGGGTAAACCATCCACTGGACCGGACATTTAATCTTGTCTATTATGATGCCTTCTCGCCTGCAAAGCAACCCGAGATGTGGAGCAAGGAGCTCTTTGAAAAGGTCGCCCGTCATATGTTGCCAGGGGGCATACTGGTCACCTATACTACGAATGGTGCAGTAAGAAGGAATCTGGAGGCTTGCGGCCTTCGGGTGGAAAAGATTCCGGGACCTCCAGGAAAAAGAGAGATGATTCGTGCCACGAAGGAAGGGGAATAATACGGTCAGTCATCAGAAATTGGGAAGCAACGGCCGATTGCCGAGAATGGAATCAATCTCCGCCATCACCTCTTCATTTAGCATTTCCTGATCATCAAGGGCTTTAAGATTTTCATCCAGATGTGCCGTTTTTGAAGCTCCCAGGATCACTAGTAACATTGGGGTTTTTCAGGCACCAGGCAATGGCCAGGCGGGGCATACTAATTTCGAGCCGTAAGGCAAGGGCCGATAGTTTCCGGGTTTTATCTATTCGCTCATCGGTCAAAGCAGCATCTCTCAACCAGTCGAGCCCTTCCATTCCCAGACGGGTGCCCTTTGGCATACCTTCATTGTATTTTCCGCTTAAAACTCCACTTGCCAATGGCGACCAGATGGTCGTACCCAACCCTACCGTCTCAAAAAGTCGAATATATTCCTTTTCCATCCGTTCGCGATAAAACATATTATACTGCGGCTGCTCAACAACCGGCCCTATAAGATGCTGCTGGCGGGCCACCATATGGGCTTCCATGATTTCCTGTGCGCTCCATTGGCTGGTGCCCCAATAAAGCACCTTGCCGGCTAGTATGAGTTGGTTCATGGTCCAGACCGTTTCTTCTATCGGTGTTTCTTTATCCGGCCGATGACAGAAATAGAGGTCGAGGTAGTCTACCTGCAGTCTTTGAAGAGCTTCATCACATGCTTC
>Ga0114931_10002851_pt1 | contig 21994 bp, 24 predicted proteins | sample 2SBtaG_FD_89579 | JGI IMG/M metagenome (GOLD analysis project Ga0114931, IMG submission 89579) | Deep subsurface microbial communities from Kolumbo volcano to uncover new lineages of life (NeLLi) - 2SBTROV14_V59a metaG | ecosystem: Environmental > Aquatic > Marine > Volcanic | place: Kolumbo... | reverse complement strand
GCAACTGTTTCAGGATTATCTTTTAAACATTCTTTATTAAAGAGTAAAAAAAATCATGTCAAATAGTACAACAAATATTACAGCTAATAAATTTGCATTAATTTATGAGTTCAATAACTCATCCCCGTTGTTTGCAAGGGTTGCTTCGGACTTAATTGATAACAATAAATTAGATAAAGCAATTGATATTTTAGAAAGCGGAATTAAACTTTATCCAAATTATGCAACTGCATATTTTATTTATGCCAAAGCACTTGCATTAACCGGTAATTTGGAGAATGCCAAACAAATGGTTGAAGCCGGAAATGATATTTTAGATGATGATGAAACACTAAAATACTATTTAAATTACATCTCTGAAATTAGTGAAAAAACCAAAGACTTTGTAGATAGTAAAAGGGTAAGTTTTTTTGATGATAGTGCTGAAAATAAAACCGAAAAAAGTTCTGAAAATTTTGAAGATAATCTTTCGGAATTAGCGGAAAAATTGGAAGGTGCGAAAATAGAACTACCACCGGAAGATAATGTAGAACCACATGAAGAAAAGACAAAACAGAATGAAGAAACAGAAAAGTCGGAAGAATTTGATATTTCTTCGCTCGGTGATGGTTTAGTATCTCAAACATTGGCTGATATTTTCCTCGCTCAGGGAAACTTAAAAGCTGCAAAAGCAATATTTGAAAAACTGTTGGAAACAGAACCCGAAAACGAAGCAATACTTAGGGCGAAAATTAAGAATATTGAATTAAAGCTCAAAGAACAAAATCCTCCCAACGATGATACATAATTCTTATGCCCGCCATTGTTGAAAATAAATTATCAACCGATTTTTATTTGAGAAATGTTATAACTGTTGCAAAAGATTTACTTAGTAAAATAATTGTTCACATTCACAACAATAAAGTTTTATCGGCTAAAATAGTTGAAGTTGAAGCATATCAAGGAGAAACCGACGAAGCCTCACACTCGTACGGTGGAATTTCCGAAAGGAACAAAGTTATGTTTGATACCGGCGGAAAACTTTACGTCTATTTAATTTACGGAATATATTTTTGTGCAAATGTTGTAACCGGAAATGCGGGACAGGGAGATGCTGTTCTTATTCGTGCAGTTGAACCGATTGACGGAATTGATTTGATGTTCAATAATCGCAAAAGGAAAACGCGGAAAAACAATCTTTCAAAACAACAATTAACTAACGGTCCCGCTAAATTCTGCGAAGCCTTTAACATCGGCAAAGAACATAACGGTTTAAGTTTAAATGGAAATAAGATATTTTTATTAAACAATAAACCGGTTGAAGGAAAAAAGATTGCAGCTACAACCCGAATTGGCATTTCAAAATCCAAAGAATTAAAATGGAGATTTTATATAAAAGACAACATTTTTGTTTCGCGTAAATGAATGAATTGAAAAACATATTAATTGTTCGCACAGATAGAATTGGGGATGTTGTTTTAACTTTGCCAATGGCAGGAATAATTAAATCACATTATCCAAACTGTCGTGTTTCGTTTCTTGTCAGGGAATATACTTCGCCGCTTGTGTTTGAACATCCGTCAATAGATTATGTGTTTATTCTTAAAGAAAAAAACGGGGAAATATTAATAAATGAAAATATTAATTTTTTAACAAATCAAAAATTTGATGCGGTGTTTATTGTTAAAGCTACATTGGAACTTGCTTGGATTTTGTACAAATCCAAAATCAAATACAGAATAGGCACAGGCTATCGTTGGTACTCATTTTTATTTAACAAAAAAGTATTGATTCATCGTAAATCCGGAGACAAACACGAGCTTGAGTACAACATAGAAATGCTGGAACAAATCGGTATAAATGAAGACGTTACGCCGGATAATGTATGTTTTAACATACAAATTGATAACGATAGTAAACAAAAAATTAATTCTTTATTTAACAACAATAATATTAAAGATGAAAAAATAAAGATAATAATTCATCCGGGAAGCGGTGGAAGTGCTTTTGATTTACCAAAAGGGAAAATGAAAAAATTAGTAAATCGATTGGCACATGAATTGAACGTAGAAATTATTATTACAGGAAATGAAAACGAAAAAGAATTATGCAAATATATTGTAGAAAATTTGAAAGTAAGTGATTTTTCAGGAAAATTAAACTTAAAAGAAATGATTGCATTGATAGATTCATCGGATATTTTGGTAGCGAACTCAACCGGCCCAATTCATATCGCGGCTGCGTTAGGTAAGTTTGTTGTGGGATTTTATCCGACTATTCATTCAATGTCAAAGAACAGATGGGGACCTTATACGAGAAAACGCAAAATAATTGAACCTGAAAATTGCAAAAATTTAAGTACAAACGAATTTCTTGAAAAAGATTGTATGAATAGAATTAATATAAATGATGTGCTCAATTCAATTAAAAATATTATTACTAATATTGAAAAAAATTAATATTAAATTATGAGAAAATTTACATTCATATTGTTATTTATTTTCTTTCAATTGATATTCGGGCAAAACGCAGAATTCCGGACAGTATCAAATAATGCTTTTACGGTCGGGGAAAAACTGACATTTAACATAAATTATGGCTTTGTAACAGCCGGTGTTGCCATTATGCAAATTCCGGAATTTCAAAAAATATCCGGTAGAGAAACATACCATATTGATTTCAAAGTAAACACGACTTCAGCATTTGATTTGTTTTATAAAGTTCGTGACAGATACTCAACATATTTGGATGTGAAAGGAATGTTTCCTTGGCGTTTTGAGCAGCATATCCGTGAAGGGAACTACACTCGAGATTTTTCAGCCTTTTTTGATCAAAGGCGGGGGAAAGTGTACACCTCCGAAGGTTCATACAAAACCGTTAAAAATGTTCTGGATATTATTTCCGCATTCTATTTCGTTCGTACAGTCAATTTCAAGTTATATAGTCCGGGTGATACTCTTCACTTACATAACTTTTACAAAGATAAAACTTTTCCTCTTGATGTAATTTATCGCGGGAAAGAAAAAGTTGATGTTGATGCCGGAACTTTCAACTGTATTATTGTGGAACCGAGAATTAAGCAAGGCGGATTATTCAAAAGCGAAGGCAGCATTCTTGTTTGGCTTACTGACGATGAAATTAAAATGCCCGTTAGAGTTAAATCTAAAATCGTTATCGGCTCTATTCTTGCCGACCTCACAAAATACGAAGGAATTAGGGGGAAATTGCAATCCAAAGTAAATGATGAGTAATTATCTTCTCATTTATTCAAGCAAATAATTTCGCAATTCCCTATTTTTTGAACCGATATGAATAATGAAAATTTAGAAAACCCGAATCCTAATTTAATAAGTAAAAATACCGGCGATTTCAAACCGGAAATTGAACCGCTAATTTCACCTACAAAAGCTGCTTTTCTTGCTTTGGTGCTTGTATTTTTACTTTATCAAATCGGCGGAGCAATACTTACACTTGCAATCTTCGGCTCAAATTTTGAGCACGCCGATGTTAACGCAATGCGGTTATTGACAATGGGCGGACAAATATTACTGATTCTTCTTCCGGCATTGCTGTTATCAAAATTTATTTATACTGATGTTACTACCATTTTACGAGTTAGAACTGCAAAGTTGAAAGAAGCCGGTTTATTTATTCTCGGTCTGATTATTCTTACACCGCTTATGCAGAGCTATCTTAATATTCAAAGTTACATTATTGATAAACTTGCCGTAGTTTCCCCTTTTGTAAATTCTGCTAAAAATTTCTTGGATAAATTGGATAAGCTTGTTGAATCTACTTACGGAAATTTACTTTCTGTAAATAATGCTGCCGAAGGAATTCTTGTGGTAATAGTTGTTGCTGTTGTTCCCGCAATTTGTGAAGAAACTTTTTTTCGAGGGTTTGTGCAGAGCAGTTTTGAATTTAATTTTAAACCCTGGAAAGCTGCTTTAATAACGGCTATCTTTTTCGGTATTTATCATTTTAATCCTTATGGATTACTGCCTTTAATTGGACTTGGATTTTTCTTGGGATTTGCTGCTTATAAAACACAGTCAATTCTTGTACCGATGATACTTCACTTTTTAAATAATTTTATTGCCGTAATTTTATATTTTATATTTGGTTCGGAAGATATTTTTGAGAATACAGCATCACAAACAGAAACTGTTTTGCCAAATATTATTATCTTTATAATCTTTACGTCATTATTTATTGCATTGATATTAGCGATTAATAATTATTACAAAAAACAAAAATTATTATCGGAGGAAATATGATTTGTCCAAAATGTGAATCACACTACGTAAAAGGTATTACTGTATGCCCCGATTGCCAAACCGAATTAATTCCATTTGCCGAATATGAAGGAAATCTTATCCATCCGAAAGATTGGGTAATTGTTTACACGACCGATGTTAATTACGAAGCCGATATGTACAAGGCAAACTTGGAAGGTGCCGGAATTGAAGTTTTAATACTTGACCAAAATGATAATAATTTCCCGGTACCGGGAGATTTTTCAATTATAAAAATACTCGTTAAAAATTCCGATGCCGAAGAAGCAAACGCAATTATAAACGATATTAATTCTCATTCAACTGATGCGGATGAAAATTAGATGGCAATGAGTAATACAGCTACAAGAATAATTGTTTCGGTAATTTCTATTCCGGTTATTCTATTGGCATCATATTTTGGGAAATTGTACTTCGCTGCATTTGTTTTGGCTATTGCTTTAATGGCGTTTCACGAGTTCTCTTTAATGTCTGCAAAAAAAAATATTTCAGTTAACATACCTTTGGGAATACTGTTTGTTCTTATTTTGGTATTAAATTTTTATTTCCGATATCTCCCAAATATTTTACTCACTATTGCAATCCCATTTTTAATTTTGCTTTTTGAACTGTTTAGAAATAAAGGTTCGGTTATTTTAAATGTTGGAACTACATTGCTCGGCATATTTTACATTGGAATGTTTGCCGGAACATTTGTAGGAATTAGAGAGATGTTTATTGGCTCAAATGAATTATACACTCAGAGCGGTTTCTTGGTAATTTCTTTATTCGTATCAATTTGGATTTGTGATTCCGCCGCATTTTTTATCGGAACTGCGATAGGCAAACATAAATTATTTCCGCGTGTTAGTCCGAACAAAAGTTGGGAAGGTGCAATTGCCGGATTTTTATTTGCTGTAGCTGCAATGGTTGCAGCAAAATACATTGTGCTTAATTTAGTTACAATAGAAGAAGCAATTTCAATTGGAATTATTGTTGGCATAATCGGGCAATTAGGCGACCTTGTTGAAAGTCTTGTAAAACGCGATGCAGACGTTAAAGATTCCTCGGCAATTATTCCCGGGCACGGCGGTATTTTTGACAGATTCGATTCACTTTTGTTTACAGCTCCTGCGGTATATTTATTCTTATATTATTTTGTAAAGTAGCTTGGTTTATTTAAGTTTAATTAGCAAATGATTAAATATTTTCACTTAAAAATTAGAGAGGCAATGAAATATTTCAAATTTAATTATTTTATTATATTAGTACTAACCCTATCTTTTCCCATTTCCATGTTTGCACAGCAATCGGATATATCTATTAAAAAAAACACTTCGTTAAAAGCAGGCTCTTGGTCATTGCAGTTCGGCTACAATAATAAACTTGGGTTTAATTCCTTTAACGGCACAAATATTTCTGCCAAATATCATTATACTGATAACAGTGCTTTACGGTTCGGCATAAATATTGATTTTGCGAATAGAAAAAATAATAAAGTTAGTACGATTGATGTGAATAAACAATCAATTAACGAAAACACAATGGATCTTATTGATGCTGGAATAGTAACCGATTACATCTATTATTTTAGCACAAAAAAGGACATAAATCTTTTTATAAGTTCGGGTGCAAATATCGGGATTAGCTATGGAAAGTCTAATGCTAAAAACTCTTTTAACAATCCCGATTCAATCGGAAGTATAGCAAGCAACAAAACAAACGGGTGGTTCGGCGGAGTTGAATTTTCCGTTGGTGTTGAGTGGTTTGTTGCTGAAAACTTCAGTATTCACGGAGAGTATATTACTAAATTCCGGTATCAATATTTGAAGCATAAAAATACATCTACGGATTTTGGAAGTTACTCACATGGAGTAAGTTACAGTGAACAAACAGAAAAAAACTTTTATATTTCTCCGGATAATGTTTTAATTGGCGTTTCATTGTATTTTTAATCAAACTTGTGTAATGGGGGAAATTATTGCATATTTATCCACCGAGGCGTAATTGACTAATGTTCTCTAATGTATATTTAATGTTTAATCGGAGTTGTTATGAATTCCTTTAAATTTTGTTTACATAGTTTAATTGTAATCATATTAATATTTACAATTCAAACTACTGCACATGAACCTGATTCGACACAACAAAAAGTTTCTCCGCTCCAAGCCGGTTCATGGTCAATTCAGTTTGGTTATAACAACAATTTGGGTTTTACCTCATATAAAGGCGGGAATATTTCCGCTAAATATCATTTCACTGCTAATAGTGCTTTACGATTTGGTGTAAATGTTTTTTTTGGATTTGCCAACTATAATAGCATCAAACCAAAACCATTCAACACCGGAATAAATTCATACAAACAAAAAAGCAATATTATTGTTATTGGTATATTAACCAACTATGTTTATTACTTTAGAGCAAAAAATAATATAAATCTATTTATAAGCTCGGGTACAAATTTTGGTATTCTTTATTTTAATCAGCGTTTTAATGGAAGCGGGTGGTTTGCAGGGGTTGACTTTTCTGTTGGAGTTGAGTGGTTTGTTGCAGAAAAATTCAGCATACTTGGAGAATACGAAACTATATTTAAATATTCGTATTATAAAAAGAAATCCATATCTGGATATAATTCGGGAGTAACAGGCTGGGAAGAGATTGTAAAAAGTTTTACGGTTTCACCAAGTAATGTTTTAATCGGAGTTTCGCTGTATTTCTGAGTCAAATAGAAAAAAGTTTCTTTTCTCCATGCATTTAGAGAATATATAAAAAGTTCAAAACAAATGTTGGAGATATAAATATTTCAAGATAAAAAGAAGTTTGCTATATTAAGAATGATATAATAAAGAATGAGTAAGAAAACAAGATAATGCTTAACAAATAAAACATCATGAGTTAGTATTTTAAAAATTATATTTATTCCAAATTTTAAAATAGGAATCCGTAGTGGCATAATCGACTATCCGGCTGCTTCCGGACAAGTCGGAGTTTATTCCTTTAATATATTATTATTGAATAATTTTAGTCCAATTGTTTTGTTTTCTCCCAAAGGTTACTCACTGAGTCTGGGACAAACTCGTATCGAGGATTCTGTCCTCCGGACTCTGTTCGCAGAACTCTGTGAATGAGTGAATAATGGATGATTCAGGCTTATGTAGCTATTTACACTAAAAAAGTATTTTGCTTAAATTAGAATCAGTGGCTAATCTTAATATGGAAAATAAGTCTTTCTCATACAGTTTCTAAAAATATTGAAATAGAAAATAAAGTTAAGTTGTATTTTAATCAATTGCTGCTTTTGTAGAGCAGACTGACAATTACATAACAAAAAAAAGGTATAAAATGATATTTATAGTAACATTAATCGTGGCTTTAGCATTATTTGGTTTGTCTATCTTGATGAAAAAACAAATGAGAAAGCAAGAGTCATTGCTAAGTTTAATTGGCGCATTTGTTGCCACAGCATTTGCGGTTTTTCAGATGATAACAGTTGTACCCGCAGGAACAGTAGGTGTAGTTGATTTTCTTGGCAATGTAAGTAAAAACACTCTTAAAGCGGGAGTTAATTTTGTTAATCCAATGGCGAGAGTAGTAAAGTTTAGCGTTAAAACGCAGGAAATTAAAGAAACAATGAATGTTCCTTCACACGAAGGTTTGAGTATCCAGCTTGAAATAAGTTTACTGTTCAGATTAAATCCGGATATGGCTAACAAGATTTATAAAACAGTTGGCCCTAATTATGCTTCGATTATTTTGCAGCCTCAATTTCGTTCAGTGGTTAGAGATGTTACTGCAAGATATGATGCAAAAGCTCTTTACACCGGTTCCCGTGAAAAATTAGCAAATGAAATTAAAAAGGCTATTGGTAAATTAGTTGGTCCGCGCGGAATTTCAGTTGAAGCTGCAGCATTAAGACAAATTGTACTTCCGGCACGATTGACAACAGCAATTGAAGAAAAACTTAAAGCAGATCAGGAAAGTCAGCGTATGGAATTTATTCTACAGAAAGAAAAACAGGAAGCTGAACGTAAGCGTATTGAAGCTAAGGGAATCGCCGATTTTCAAACAATCGTTTCGGAAGGTATTAATGAACAGTTGTTAAAATGGAAAGGAATTGAAGCGACTGAAAAATTAGCCGGCTCACAGAATACTAAAATTGTTATTATTGGTTCAGGTAAGGATGGGTTACCAATTATTTTGAATGGTGATAAATAGTTTAAAAGGAAATAAAGTTATGTTAAAACCTAAAAAGATTAAACTTAACGGACAGCAGTCTTTGTCAATTATTTGGGAAGATGGGAAAGAGCATATTTTCCCGTTAAAATATTTAAGAGACGAATCACCGGATGCCGGAAACAAAGGTGAATCAATATTGTGGAATCATATTCCGCCTCCGCCGAAGGGACCGGACCAGCCGGGGAAATATGAAATTGATAGTATTCAAAAAGTAGGCGGATATGCTATTCAAATATTTTGGAAAGATGGAAATGCTGATGGAATTTATTCGTGGGATTTGTTAAGAAAGTATGGCGAACTTATTGAGAATTCAGAAGCTGATTCCAAATAAACAAAAATTAATCGTAATAACTTCAAATTAAAGTTTTGCTGTTATTTAAAGTGGATTGAGCTTTGGATTGTAAACAAGCTATATTAAATTTGCAATGCTGATTTTATGAATTATGTAAAATGCCCCGGTAGCTCAGCAGGATAGAGCAATAGTTTCCTAAACTATAGGTCGGAGGTTCGAATCCTCTCCGGGGTACAAGATGGAAAAAAACAATGGAAGAATTTTCTATACCTAAGTGCTTTGCAGTGAAAAATTTAATCGAATGTATATTGGTCATTCGAACAACATAGAACGCCGCATTAAAGAACACAACACCGGTAAAACAAAATCAACGAAAGCAAATTTATCTTTGAAAATTGTACATACGGAAAAATCATGGGTTAATTACTGCGGAATTAAGTGACAATTTATTTCGTAGTATAAATATGCTGTATGCCAAGAAAAATATTTGTTTAAATTAGTGATTTTACTAAATGTTGAAAATAGAAAAGCAAATATTATTTCCCCTCTAAACTCAGCATTGATTAGTTCGACAATACTTTGTAAATAAATATTTGCTAAAATAACATGTAATATTTACACGATTTTTCCCTTTCTACTAAAAATATCTTTATTTTAGGAGTTAAAAGTAATATTAATTTTTAGCATAGAATTTGTTACCTTATTACTTTAAAAGAAGTTATTTTAAATAACATTAGGTAATTAAAAATGAATACCGGACAAATGTTAATAACCGTAGGGGCTATGGTATTGTTAACCCTTGTTATTTTAAGGGTCAACAGGGGTTTTTTAACAACCAATACAGCAATGATGGAAACCAAATTTGATGTTCTTGCTGTTTCACTCGGTACATCCATTATTGAAGAAGCAAACGGAAAAGCTTTTGACCAAAACACGGATACTACGTCTGTTACATCAACCGCATCTCTTTCTTCAATTGGTCCAGACGGAAGTGAAGTTTATCCGAATTTTAACGACTTTGATGATTATGACGGATTAGTGAAAATTGTGAAATATGATTCTTCCGATACAACATTTAAATCTGCTGATTTTAAAATTAAATGCAAGGTCGGTTACATTAATCCCAGCAATCCTGAAGTGCTTATGACTTCTCCGAAAACATGGCACAAAAGATTAAATGTTGAGGTTACGAGTAATTCAATGGTCGATACAATTCGGCTTTCTACGGTTTACAGTTATTTTTATTTTAGATAGAGGATATTAAAATGGGATTTAGTACATTATTAGATATTCTCGGTTCTACAATTGTTGGTGGGATGTTATTAATGATATTGTTGAGATTAAATAATGCCGCTGTTCAAAATACTTACGTTTATGGTGGCGATTTAATAACTCAACAAGATTTGGTTGCTGTTGTTGATCTAATTGAATATGATTTTAGAAAAATAGGTTATTGTAAAGATTGGAAAAAAATTCCGGACCCTTCCAAATCAATTATAGCAGCGACTGATAGCAGTATAACTTATTTAACAGATGATAATAATGATGGTGTCGTAGATACAATGCACTATTATACCGGTCCGGTTTCTGAATTAAGTCAAACACCAAACCCAAGAGACAGATTGCTTTACAGAGTGTTGAATAGTGAACCTGCTAAAAGTGCAAATATGGGAATAACACAATTTAAAATGACTTACTATGATGCACTTGGTAATAAATTAAATTTCCCGATTACAGTTCCGAGTGCTATTTACACCATGCAGATTGATATAACCGTTGAAAATTCATCTGCGTATGCTGAACAATATTCGAGTGCATTTTGGCGACAAATAAGACTTGCAGCAAGAAACTTAAAAAACAGGTGATAAAATGGGCGGAAAAGCAGCAATATTTATGGTACTTGGTTTTAGTATGATTTTTTTGGTCTTCGGACAAAATTATAATAATTTAACAAATAGTGCGATAGATAACTTTACTAATTATTATGTGCGGACAAAAGCACATAACATAGCAGTATCCGGTGCAAATATGGCAGCAAATGAAGTTTTTATGAACAAAACTTGGGATACCGGATTTTCAAACGTAACAATTGACGGAGGTAAACTTAATGTTTATGTAAGTAATCCGCTTACCGGTTCGGGTAAAGTAACTATTTGCCACACACCACCCGGAAATCCTACCGCCAAGCACGAACTTATTATACCATCCGGTTCAGTTGCATCACATCTTGCGCACGGAGATTATATGGGGGCTTGCAGTGGAAGTCCGGTTGATTATGAGAAAATTACCATTATTTCCGAAGGAACTTTTCAAGGGAGAACAGATGTAGTTGAAGTTGAATTGCGCCCCAGTACTTTTTCAAAATTCGGATACTTTGCTGACCAATGGGGAGCGGGATATTTGGTAACAGGTGATACGGTATCAGGTCCTTTTCACACAAATCAAACTCTTCGTACACTTGGTTCTCCGGTTTTTATGGGAAAAGTTACTGCAAAAGGATTAAGAGCAGTTGGAAATAGATGGGGATTTGGCAAGGCAGACCCTAAATTTTATGGTGGAATAGATACTCCGGTTAATGTCCCATTCAATTTGGATATTTCAAAAATGGAAACAGCAGCAAGTAACTCTGGTAGAATATTTGCCGACAATGTAAATAACAAAGCACAGGATTTAAGACTGGTTTTTCATGATGACAAAACAGTAGATTGGAGTGTTAAACGCAGCAATAAGTCAACATGGTCAATTCCTGTTACTGCTTTATTGGATACACTTGCACCTAACGGCGTAATATGGAACAAGGCCGGAAATTTATATGTATCCGGCAAGGTAAATGGTAAGTACACAATAGGAACCGCGAAATCTGGAAATAAATATGGCAATGTTTATATTGAAGACGATGTAAAATATCGGGAGCCTCCTATTTTGTTTTTGCCAAATGGTAAAACTGCCATTAATCCTGCTGTTCACGATATGCTGGGTATTGTTGCTGCTAAACAAGTGGTTATAAAAGATAACGCTGCAAATCGTAATAATGTTGAAATTGATGCATCTTTATTCAATTATGATGGAGGTATTACGGTGGAAAATATTAATCCATATTCTCCTAATATGGGAGCATTAAAAATTTACGGCGGACTTATCGAAAAAGCAGCTCAAACAACAGGTTACACAAATGGAGCCGGTTACAATGAGATTATTCGTTATGATGCAAGATTTATGACACAAGTCCCGCCTTTTTTCCCTACAACATCACAGTATGAAATTGTTTCGTGGTATGAATAATTTTAAACGATAACGGATTTCCGTCTAGCCATTGCAAAATAATATTTAACTTTTGTATTTGAAATCCGTTATTTGTTCGTAATTTGAGAAATAATCACAGCAGCAGCTGCCGCAACATTTAATGATTCGCCATTCCCGAGTTTTGGGATTGATATTCTTAAGTTGCAAATTTCTGTTAATATCTTTGAAGCGCCGTTGGCTTCATTACAGAAAGTTACAACAAATTTTTCTTTCGGTTTAAAATTAAAAATATTTTCTCCTTTTACATCGGCAAAAGATATTGAATATCCATTGTTTTTTAACTTAATTAATTCCGAATAAAAATCAGTTGGTTGCAATATTTGTAAATTGAAAATTGCTCCCATACTTGAACGTATTACTTTTGGGTTATAAAGATCAACCGTGTTAGAACTTAGTATAATATCATAAACTCCAAACCAGGCACAAGTGCGTAATATAGTTCCGAGATTTCCCGGGTCGGAAATACTTTCGAGTGCAACAATAATATTATTTTTACAATCTAAAGCCGACTTAATTTCTTTTTTATGAAATACAGCGGCTATTCCCTGTGGGTTTTTTGTATCGGCAATTTTCTTAAAATTAGTATGTTCAATCTTTTCTAATCGTATTTGTAATGATTTTAATTTTTCTATTAATGAAAAATTGGTTGAATTAAATTCATCTGTAAACAATATGATTTCCGGTTTTAAATCGCTGTTAATTCCTTCTTCTATGATTCGCTTGCCCTCAACAATAAATTGAGATTCAGACTCTCTGAATTTCTTTTTGTTTAATGATGCATAATATTGTAATTCTTTTTTTGTCAGCATAAAATTTCATTTTAAATTAAGTTGTAAAATAACAAAGAGTCTTTTTTGTTCAAAAGAGTAATTCATAATTACTTATTTTACAATGTTAACTTGGCTCTATGTTTGTAAACAAAAAATTGTAAAACCACATATTTTATTTTCCCCTAATCAAAAATAATTATTGCAAAAATTTAATAATAGTGTTAATTTTAAAACTCTAAAAATCTGCCGTTAAAGCAGTCGGGCAAATGACAGATAATTAAAATATTATCGCAAATTATTTAATGTTATGCTGGTGTAGCTCAGTTGGTAGAGCAGCTGATTTGTAATCAGCCGGTCGGCGGTTCGAGTCCGTTCACCAGCTCAAAAACAGTATAAAAAAGCCGTCTAACTTTAGACGGTTTTTTTATTTCCCCAAAATAACTTATCACTTTACCATACACAGTTAATTCTAAATTTAATTGCCAAATACAACGAAACTAAATTCTCAAATAAAAAAATTTAGAGGTGAATAAAAATATAATTATTTTAAAGTTTTGAAATTAAAATGATTAGGAATTTTCATTGTCAGAAAAAAATGTAGAATATTGGTTGAAATGGGCACGTTAGATTCAATCTCTTGCACAAACCGGTCTTGCTTTTGCACCAAATCACTACGAGAAGGAAAGAAGCACAAGACTAATTGAAATATCGGCAGAAATTATTGAAAAATATACAAACTTAAAATCGGAAAATATTACCAAAGTTCTAATGGAACAGCCCGGATATGCTACTCCAAAGGTTGATGTTAGAGCTGCTGTTATTAGAGATAATAAAATATTATTTGTAAAGGAAATTGCAGATGGGAAATGGTCAATGCCCGGTGGTTGGATGGATGTCGGCGATTATCCGGCACAGGCAGCAGAACGTGAAGCCCTTGAAGAAAGCGGTTTTGTTGTAAAAGCAAAAAAACTTATTGGGGCTTTCGATGCAAACCGGAACGGAAGGCCGTTGGAATTTTTTCACGCAGTTAAATTAATTTATCTTTGTGAAATTATTAGCGGCAAGCCTACAGTTAGCAATGAAACTTCGGAAGTAAAGTTTTTTACATTTGATAATCTTCCGCCCCTTTCACAAAACAGAACTAACAAAAGACATATTGCGGAAATCATTGAACATCTTAAAGATACAAGCCGGCAAGCATTTTTTGAGTGATTAATCTAAAAATTTCGTAAATAATTATCCCGATAGTTACAGAAAAAACAGTTAAGTTAGGTTTGCTTTTACATTCTATCTAAAAGTTTTAAGAGTTCTCACACGGTCTCTTAAAAATTTTGTTTGTGGAAAAATAATTTTTTCAGTCAGACCTAATTATTCAAGTTAAAATATTTTTTATCAGTTTTACTTTTTTTGTTTTCTCTTTTGAATATTCTATTGATTTACTAATTCTATTTTTTGCACTGTCTATTGATTTCTTTTTATCAGTATATAGTTTAGCTATCACTTCGCCTTTTTTTACTTCGCTGCCAATTTTAGGATAAAAAATAATCCCTGCTTTAGGATTTATAATATCATCTTTTGTCAATCTACCGGCACCAAGTTCTAATGCAGCCATTCCTATTTCGTAATTATCAAGTGATTTAATGTAACCGCTTTTTGTTGCTGTGATTTCATCCGAATATCTTGCCTTTGGATATTTTTGCGGATTTTTTATTACGGAAATATCTCCGTTTTGAAGTCTTACTATTTCAAGAAATTTATCGAACGCCCTTCCTGTTTTTACTTCATATTTGGCAATTTCAATTCCCTCTTTTAGTGATTTTGCTTTTCCACCAAGCATAATCATTGCACCGGAAAGACTAAATGTAACTTCATTTAAGTCGTCAACCATTCCACCCTGAAGAACTAGAATAGATTCATAAATTTCAAGCCAATTACCAATATAATTTCCAAGAGGCTGATTCATATCGGTAATAAACGCCATTACTTTTTTGTCAAAACTCTTTGCCGTATCTATTAAAGATGCAGCTAACTTTTTTGCCTCGCTTAATTTTTTCATAAACGCACCGCTGCCGGTTTTTACATCCAACACAAGACCATCAATTCCTTCCGCAAGTTTTTTGCTCATTATGCTTCCGGTAATCAAAGGAATTGATTCCACGGTTGCGGTTACATCGCGCAGCGAATACATAAGTTTATCCGCCGGAGCAATATCTTTTGTTTGTCCTATTAAAACAGCTCCGCATTTTTTAATAACTTGCTTGTATCTTTTCAAATTCAAATCGGTTCGGAAACCTGGAATTGATTCAAGTTTATCAAGAGTTCCGCCAGTGTGACCTAAGCCTCGTCCTGAAATCATCGGCACGTAAATACCAGCTGAAGCAACAATTGGAGCAAGAATTAAAGAGGTTTTGTCGCCTACTCCTCCGGTTGAATGTTTGTCAATTTTAGCTCCGGCAATTTTTGAAAGATCAATAACTTTGCCGCTGTATAACATGGCACTAGTTAAATCGGCGGTTTCTTCTTTCGTCATTCCGTTCAAGTATGCCGCCATTAAAAAAGCAGCGAATTGGTAATCAGGGACTTTTCCTTTTGTATATGAGTTAACTAAATATAAAATTTCTTCTTTGGATAAAGTTCCTTTGTTCCGTTTTTTAGTAATAAGTTCAATTGTATTCATTTTAATCCTAATTTATTAAAATTGATAACGTTTAGATTTTAGTCTTTATATTTTGTACACGTAGTCTAATTTTTTATTTAATATTTGATTATTTTGAATAATATTCAAAATTTTAATATAAAGATTATCCAGACAAATAAATATATTTTTTTTACGGAGGTAAAAATGAAGATTGCCACATTAAGTTTTTTGGTTGAAACAAAAGGACACACAGATATTATTGATATTACAAATGAAGTACAAGAACTAATTGCGAAAAATAATTTTAGAGAAGGCAGTGCATTGATTTTTGTTCCGGGTGCAACTGCAGGCATAACAACAATTGAACACGAACCGGGCTTATTAAAAGATTACCCTGAGTTTTGGGAAAGATTAATTCCGGAAACTCAACGATATTATCACAATGAAACTTGGCACGATGGAAACGGATTTTCCCATGTTAGAGCTGCCTTGCAGGGAGCTTCATTTACCGTTCCTTTTGCCGGCGGAAAATTGCTGCTCGGAACTTGGCAGCAAATTATACTCCTTGATTTTGATAACAGAACACGGAACAGAAAAATAATAGTACAAATTACGGGGGAAAATAATGAATAAAACAGTTACAATTTTTGGAAGTTCTCTTCCCAAACCCGGAGACGAAGAATATGAACAAGCATACCGGCTTGGTAAATATTTGGGAAAAGTAGGCATCAATGTTTGTTCCGGTGGTTATCAAGGTATTATGGATGCCGTCTCTAAAGGAGCTGTAGAATCCGGAGCAAAAGCAATTGGTGTTACTGTTGATATTTTTGGTGCCGTTCAGAGTAAATATTTATCCGAAGAAATTGTTACTAATTCATTATTTGAAAGACTTGGGAAACTGATGGAAATTGGAGACGCCTATATTGTACTTCCCGGAGGGACGGGGACAATGCTGGAGCTGACTTTAGTCTGGGAAAATATGAACAAAAATTTGCTGCACGAAAAACCATTTGCTTGTGTAGGGAAGTTTTGGAAAAATATTATTACTGAAATGGAACAAAGAATTATTTTTGAGAAAAGGAAAGTAGGTTTAATTAAACCGTTTGAAAATATTAATGATTGCGCTGATTTTATAATAAAAAGTTGGGATAATCTTTAAAAACAAAAAAAGCGGTAAAAACCGCTTTATTTGATTGATGAAACTTTGCTTATATCATTCAATTGAACGAAACTTTCGTGAAATTTATAATTTCCAAGTTCGTTCTTGTAAGTTTTAACAACTTTAACTGCAATTTTTGCAGCTTTTTGTTTCCCTCTAGCTTTATCAGCAAATGTTTGTGTCTTTGCCATTATATATCTCCATTAATTTAATTAACAAAATTAAAGAAAAATATTTTAAATAAAAATAGAAAATTTTTAATCAGCAATTTGCAGATTCAGAACGGATATGAAAAAATCGGCATCTGCCGGTTTAGTATAACTAATTTACACAGGAAATAATCAAATAACTTGAGAAGGAGTTTTTCCAAGTCAAATTTTACGGAGATTATGCCAATTAGTTATCATAACTTATTTGAAAAATTATTTCTTATCATTTTTATCTTTGGCTGTGGTATTCTTAATACAATCTTTCATAAGTTTTACTTTACACTTTTAATAAAATCAACGATTCCTTTCATAAACACTTCCTGGTCATCCCACATCGAAAGATGACTTCCGTTAGGGCAGTAAAGGAATTTTCCGTTTTGAACTGTCTGACTAATTTTACGCATATCTTCCGGGTCCATTGTGTCGTATTTGGCCCCGACAGCTAAAGTTGGTACTTTTATGTTGGGAAGTCTGTCCCAAATTGTCCAACCTTGCAGATTACCGCCGGGTACAAATTCGCTGGGTCCCTGCATAAATTCATAAACGTGCTGATTGATGTGTTTGAAACTCCGCATTACCGCTTCGGGCCAAACCGGCAAACGGCAAAGATGTTTTCTGTAGTATTCGTCAAACACCAATTTCTGATACTTTGGATTATGAAACTCTTTTCTCTTTTCGTAATAACTCAACGAATCCAACAAAGACGGGCGAAGCTGATTTCGTAGCTTTGTATTATAAGCTACATAGCTGTCAAAACTTGCGGTCATATTACAGATAATTAATCCTTTTAAGTGTTGCTGATATTTCGCTGCATATTCCATTGCAAGCAATCCTCCCCAGGAATTACCCAATAGGAAAAAATTATTCTTGTTTAATCCGAGTGCTTTTCTTACTTGCTCAACTTCGTCAACAAATCTGCCGAGCACCCAAAGACTGTCGTTATCAGGTTGGTCGGAATAATATGAGCCGAGTTGGTCGTATTCAAAAAATTCGATATTTGCTTTCGGGAAAAAACTTTCAAACGCCTCCATATATTCGTGTGTCATTGCAGGACCGCCATGTAGAAGCAGAACTTTAATAGGGCTGTTCCCGAACTGTTTTGTCCAAACTTTGTAGCCTTCTTTTAATTTAATCATTCTAACACCGCCGGCTTGGTATTTGCCGGGAGTTTTGAAATTTAAATAATCGCAAGTGCCCGCAGTTTTTTTAGTTGCAGTTTTCTGACAAGAAAACGAAAAAATTCCTGCAATAATTAATATTACAATCGAAGTATATTTTAATGATTTCATTGTTTCCCTCTTGTTAGTTAAATAGAAATAACTTTTACTTTTTTTTATCGGTAACTGTTTTGTATGCAACGGAAAACATTTGAATCTGTTTAAGCATAGAACTTAGCCCGTTTTTTCGTGTTGGGGAAAGATGTTTGTCAATTCCGATTTTCGTTAAAAATTCAGGCGGATTTGTAAGAATTTCATCAGGCGTATGGCCTGAATAAACTTTCACTAAAAGTGCAATTAGTCCTTTAACAATCATTGCATCGCTATCGGCTTGAAAATAAATTTTTCCGTCTTCTAATTTTGCATTCAGCCAAACTTGTGATTGGCAGCCTTTTAATTTGTATTTGTCGGTTTTAACTTCTTCGGGATATTCCCCCAATTCCTTTCCGAGTTTTATAATTTCGCCGTATTTGTCTTCCCAATTTTCAAGAGTTTCAAATTCTGAAATGATTTTTTCCTGTTTTTCTTTTATTGTCATTAAATCCTCAATTTGTAAAAAATCAATTTTCTTAACTTAATCAAAAATTTAAAACTTTTCTTAATTTCATTGAAACAAATCTCAAAGCAAATGAGTATATTTAATAATTTTTAAAATAAAATTTTTCAATGAATAAATTTCAACTTGTATCAAATTATAAACCTTCGGGCGATCAGCCTCGTGCAATTAAGGAATTAAAAGAAGGAATATTACGGGGTGATAAACATCAAGTTTTGCTCGGTGTTACCGGTTCAGGTAAGACTTTTACAATGTCCAATTTGATTGCAGAGGTAAACAAACCGACTTTGATTATTTCGCACAATAAGACTCTTGCGGCACAATTGTATTCCGAATTTAAATCTTTTTTCCCGCATAATGCTGTCGAGTTTTTTATTAGTTATTATGATTATTATCAGCCGGAAGCTTATGTAGTTAAAAAAGATCTTTACATCGAAAAAGATTTTTCTGTTAACGAAGAAATTGACAGACTGCGCTTGAAAGCAACCACTTCTTTAATTGAAGGGAGAAATGATGTGATTATTATTGCAAGTGTCAGTTGTATTTATGGAATCGGTGCACCGGATCAATATGCAAAACAAATTATTTTTCTGAAAAAAGGCAACTCGATTGATAAGAAAAAATTCCTACGGCAATTGATTGATATTTATTATACTCGTAACGATGTTGAATTTACAAGAGGAACTTTTCGTGCAAGAGGCGATGTTGTTGAAATAATTCCTGCCTACCAATATGAGGAAGCTGTTCGAGTTGAATTTTGGGATGATGAAATAGAAAGACTTTCGGTTATTGATTCGTTTACCGGCGATGTTTTGCGTGAAGTTGAATCGATTCCTATTTACCCTGCAAAGTATTTTGTAACCACAAAAGAGCAGGCAAACCGTGCAATTAAAACAATTGAAACGGAACTGAAAGAACGATTAAAATATTATTGGGCGGAAGAAAAATATTTGGAAGCTCAGCGTATTGAGCAGCGGACAAAATATGATATTGAAATGATAAAGGAAATCGGATATTGCTCGGGGATTGAAAATTATTCGAGGCATATGGACGGACGTCCGCCCGGTTCACGCCCTTCTTGTTTGTTTGATTATTTCCCTAAAGATTATCTGCTGATAATCGATGAATCTCACGTAACTGTTCCGCAAATTCGAGGTATGTACCTTGGAGATAGATCGAGAAAAGAAGTCTTGGTTGAACACGGTTTCCGTCTCCCTTCGGCTCTTGATAACCGTCCCCTAAAATTTGATGAGTTTGAAAAACTTGTGAATCAAGTTGTTTACGTAAGTGCTACACCGGCGGATTATGAACTTGAACACAGCAAAGGCGTTTATGTAGAACAGATTATTCGTCCGACCGGATTGCTTGACCCTGAAATTGAGATTCGTCCGATTACCGGACAAATTGATGATTTGCTTGGCGAAATAGAATTACGAACAAAAAAAAGTGAACGAGTGTTAGTTACTACATTAACAAAAAAAATGGCAGAAGACTTAGCGGATTATCTTGATAAACTTGGTATTAGAGTACGATATATTCATAGTGATATTGATGCACTTGAAAGAGTTGAAATTATTCGTGATTTACGAATTGGTGATTTTGACGTTTTAATCGGTGTAAATTTACTCCGTGAAGGTTTGGATTTGCCCGAAGTTTCACTCGTTGCAATTATTGACGCAGACAAAGAAGGATTTTTAAGGAGTGAACGCTCGTTAATGCAGACTGCAGGAAGGACAGCACGAAATTCTGATGGTAAAGTAATAATGTATGCAGATAAGATTACCAAATCAATGAAAAAAACAATTGACGAAACAAACCGCCGAAGAAAAATTCAAATTGAATATAACAAGAAACATAATATAACTCCGAAAACGATATACAAAAGCCGTAATGAAATTTTATCATCGACTTCAATAGCTGATATGCGCAATAGAGACGACAAACAAGAAGAATCGGCATTTTTAAAAGTTGCTGAACCTGTAATTAAATATATGAGTCGAGAACAAAAGGAAGAATTGCTAGAGCAAATGAAAGAAGAAATGCTAACAGCAGCAAAGGATTTGGAATTTGAAAGAGCAGCACAACTAAGAGATGAAATTGAAAAAATGAAAAAATTAATTAAATAGCTTTTAAAATTAGAAATCTTTGCGTCTTTGCGCCTTTGCGAGACGCCTTTGCGAGAAATTAACTTTAGTTTTCCCATCAATTACGCTTCAACCTTCAATAATTTTTTTACCCCCGCGACACCATCTTTTAACGAAAACACATTTATATAACCGACCTCTCTCATTCTTCGTACAAATTCTTACTCTTAATTCCATAATTACAAAATGCCAAATATTGTTTTTCAGCATCGAAATTCGGAAGATTTTCCCCCCATGAATTTAATGAAATATGATGGATGTTAAAATCGTTGGAAAACTTTTCTGCAAGTGTTGCTTCATCACGTACATCAATTAGTTCAAAGTCATCAATATTTACAGCAGACGAATAAATTTCATAATCCTGCATATTCTCATATTCGGTTTGCTTAATACTTTTTATGTAAGGATTTTTACCACAAATCGGGCAAGTTTCACTTTTCTTCCAACCGATTGTTCGGCTTTGCAATGACAATAAATCAAAAATAAAAGTTTTCCCTTGGGGCAAACCTTTCCAGCCGAGCAGAAGTTTAATCGCTTCCAAAGCCTGCAGCGTGCCGAAGATTCCCGGGACAACACCAAGCACACCGACTTCACCGCATGTGCCGACACATCCTTCCTCGGGAATAGTTTGCCACAAACAGCGAAAACATCCTGCATTAGTTTCTTCCGCAAATTTAAAAACATGCAATTGTCCTTCAAACTGATAAATACTCGACTGTATCAAATTTATTCTGTTCAAGTAACACGCATCGTGAATAAGAAATTTCGTATTAAAATTATCTGTACAATCCAACACAACGTCATATTCAGAAATAACTTCTTCAACATTTGCGGCAGATATTTTATTATCTATTATTTGAATATTTAAATAAGGATTTAAACGAAGAATATTCTTTTTGGCTAATTCTGCTTTCGGAAAACCGGTTTGAGAAAAATCATAAATTATTTGCCGGTGCAAATTAGAAACATCGAGTTTGTCAAAATCACAAATCCCGATATTTCCAACGCCTGCGGCAGCAAGATATTGCAAAGCGGAAGAACCAAGCCCGCCTGCACCAATTACCAAAACATTTGATTTTTTAAGCTGTTTTTGCCCGGCAATTCCAAAATTAGGCAGTTGAATTTGGCGACTATAAAATTGTAATTCTGATTTGTCCATTGTTAATATTGCTATTTATGGTGATGATGATCTTCGGCACAAAAAACCCACTGAGGCT
>Ga0114931_10002850_pt1 | contig 22002 bp, 18 predicted proteins | sample 2SBtaG_FD_89579 | JGI IMG/M metagenome (GOLD analysis project Ga0114931, IMG submission 89579) | Deep subsurface microbial communities from Kolumbo volcano to uncover new lineages of life (NeLLi) - 2SBTROV14_V59a metaG | ecosystem: Environmental > Aquatic > Marine > Volcanic | place: Kolumbo... | reverse complement strand
TCAACCGCAACCAGTATTTTCAATCCCATTGCCTGTCCCTCATAGCCTACTCTCCACTATTGTCCTGGCGTTTCGCCCGCTCACGTTGTACGACGTGATACAGAGCCCTGGTATACCGATCGCCCTCGCTGCCCGACATATGCGACCACTCCGGCAACCAGAAGCCCTGTAGTTCCTCGTGATCCATCCAATGTATGCCAAGTGCGCCGGTCTTTTCGATCAGTACATCCCACGTCTCGGCTCGCGGGTTGTACATGGGTTCACTGATCGCGTAGTGGCCCTCCGAGGGGTTGCGCACAAAAATAACCTCAATGCCCCGCTCCTCAAGTTTTGCGGTCGCGGTGACGGCACGCTCGATTTGTTTGTTGCGGTTTTCAAGCATGCCTTTAAGCTCTTCTTCGCTGCGTTCGTCAATGGGTACAAAATTCTGCGCCCAAATCTGCTTTGCGATCTCCGCATACGCCTCGTCTTCTTCGACCTTGCTGTACATGCGCGCGGCGCGATCACGACTGTAGGTTGCAAGGCGCCGGACATCTGCGTCAAATTCGACGCCCGCCCGCGCAGGAAACGCTTGCCGCTTGATCACGGTAAATAAGCTGTAGTCCGGGTGATAGAAGGCGAGATAGGGCTCGGCCAGCATCGATATACGCTGCCCAAGCCAATGCGCCGGAGATTCGAACGGGTATTGCTTGAATGCCGATCCACGATACTCGAAGCCACTGAAGAAAAGGTTTGGTGCCACACCGACAATCAGCGTACCCGTGAAGTCGGGGTCCTCCGCGAGACTTTCCATGACAGACACGGGACTTGTGCCCTCGAGCGCGAGCTGAATCGGTCGCTCCCCGGATTCCTTTTCCCAGACGTCGAGTTGCGTATCAAAAAATACTCGCGATGAACCGGTCAGCGTCGTCTTGTCACCGTCACCGTGATCGATCCTGCGTCGTTGCATGGCCCATAAGCCATCGCTGTTGCGGTACGAAGGAATCGAGCCCTCACTTCGCCAATAGGCTTCCCAGCCGCCCATTAACAGGCTGGTGACAATCAACGCGATCAATGCCGCGGGCCGCAAATCAGAACTGGAAGTAGATGAAGGCATCGCTTCCTCCCTGCGTGATGATGATCAGCGTGAGCATGACTCCCCAGACTGCGCCCGTTAGCCAGACCGGCATTCGCCGGACCTCCTCTTCGAGCTTGCGCTCACGCATGGTCCAGTGCACGACGAGCATGATACCGATCGTGATGACGGTTTCGAACACGTGCACGGTCGGCAACACTTTCTCGCCGTCAGTAGCGAAGGTCAGCATCGTGACGATCATGCGCCAGGCGCTCGCGAAATCGCCGGCACGAAAGAACACCCAGGTAATGTTGACCAGAAAGTAGGTCACAACCGCCAGCATTATCTGTACCGGGAGCCTGGCCCAAATCGCGTGATCGCCGATTCTTGCTTTCAGCCAGCGCTCTGCCGCGAGATACACACCGTGCAGTCCGCCCCAAACGACGAACGTCCAGCTGGCGCCGTGCCAGAGCCCGCCCAGCAACATGGTCGTCATCAGGTTGGCGTAGGTGCGCAGATTGCCTTTGCGATTACCGCCCAATGGTACATACAGATAATCGCGCAACCAGGATGACAGCGAGATGTGCCAGCGCCGCCAGAAGTCCGAAAAGCCGATCGCAGCATACGGGAAACGAAAGTTATCCGGTAACCCGAAACCCAGCGTCAGCGCCACGCCGATGGCTGTTGTTGAGTAACCTGCAAAATCAGAGAATATCTGGCCGGAGAAGGCGAGCGTGCCGAGCCAGGCATCCAGCGGGTGCAGCATTTCATCGGCGCCGAACACGGCATCTGCGACCGGGGCGAGCAGGCCGTCCGCGACAACGATCTTCTGAAACATGCCTATCGTCATCAGGCCGAGGCCCCAATAAAGCTGTTTTCGGGTCGCGACGCGCGGCGTCGCGAACTGCGGCAACAGGTGCGATGGCCGGACGATCGGGCCTGCGACCAGCTGCGGAAAGAAGGTGACAAAGAGCGCGAAGTCCAGGAACGACTTCGACGGCTCGGCTCGTTTCAAATAAACGTCGAGCGAATACGCCATTGTCTGGAACGTGTAGAAGGAAATACCAACCGGCAAAATAATATTCCAGTCCGGTGGCTGGTAGTCAATGCCAGCGGCTGCCGCCAGCGCAACGAAGTTTTCGAGCAGAAAGCCGCCGTACTTGAAGTAGCCCAACAGACCGAGATTGACGACGACGCTAATTGCGAGCAGCACTTTGCGGCGGTGTTGAAGCTGCTCGGCAAACAGCCTCTTCGCGACCTGCCAGTCGATGACCGTCGATATCCACAACAAGATGACGAAGGGCGGATTCCAGGCCGCGTAGAACAGGTAGCTGGCGATGAGCAGATTGGTTTTCTTCGTCGTCCAGCTAAGCGGCGCGTTATGCAACGCCAGCACCAATACGAAAAACACCACAAACGTGAGTGAGTTAAATAACACTGAGCGCAACCCCCAAGGCCGCAGTCGAAGGCACAATTCTTAGTGCCGGCGACTGATTGTTTTTTTGTTTCCCGCGTGTGTCAAAGCGGAAGCGGTCAGGGGGAGACTAGCAGATTTTGCCTTACAGTGAGATTTCGATGGTCCAGCAGTCCTTGCCAAGTTCGCGCTCTTCGCAAAAGAGCGCTTTGGACTGTCCTGTCTCCCATTGCGTCGCCAGCGTTTCACACATGATGTAGTCACGGTACACGGATAGTGCCTTTTCAACCGCATCCGAGCCCGAAACGCCCAGCTTGATTCGATCAGATACTTCGAGGCCGGCTTGCTTACGCGCATCCTGCACTGAGCGGACGATCTCACGCGCGAAGCCTTCATTAATGAGCTCATCATTCAGCGTTGTATCGAGTGCCGCCAGATACCCTGAGTCAGCTTCGCAGGAATAGCCCTCGGCAGAGTGCGTTTCGATCAGCACATCTTCGCCCGCAAGCGTAAGTATTTGATCACCGACAAAGACTTCGAACGTTTTTCCACTCGCTGCTGCACTTGCGATTGCACCACCGTCAGCCTCTTCGAGTGCTTTACGTATGGCCGGAATCAGCTTTCCGTACTGTTTGCCGATGCGCGGCAGATTCGGTTTGATGCGGTAGCTGACCAGGCCGGCGTCGCGGGCGATGAACTCAATCGCTTTGACGTTCAGCTCCTCGAGAATCTGATCCTGGTGGCTATCCAGCGCTTTCGCAGCGCTGTCGCTCGGCGCTCTGACAAGGAGGCGTGCCAGCGGTTGCCGGGTGCGTACGCCTGATTGGCCGCGGGCTGCGCGTGCCAGACCAACGACCTTTTGCACAACATCGATATCGAACAACAGCTCGTCGTTTTGCCAGCCGGCATCGGCGACGGGCCAGTCAGCCATGTGCACCGACTCGGGGGCCTCCACAGCAACACTTTTGACCAGGTTTTGATAAACGTTCTCAGCCAGGAACGGAACAAATGGTGCCATGAGTTTGTGTGCCGCGTTCAGACATTCGTACAGGGTCAGGTAGGCTGCCTGTGTGTCTTCCGGGTCTGTGGACTTCCAGAAACGACGACGATTACGGCGTACGTACCAGTTACTCAGTTGATCAACGAACGATTCCAACGTCTCACCTGCCGTCTTCGCATCGTAGTTATCCAGCGAGTCCGTAACCGTTGTGATGGTCTTGTGCAGCAATGCCAATGCCCAGCGGTCGATCTCCGGGCGGTTTTCGGGAGCAATCTGCCGACTGAGGTCAACATTATCAAGGCGCGCGTAGAGAACAAAAAAGCCGTAGGTATTCCAAAACGTGTTGATGAATGAGCTGGCGACGTCCGCAACGATATCCACGGACACGCGCTTGGGCACATCCGGTGATAGCCGCGCGAGGAAATACCAGCGCAGCGCATCAGCACCGACCGTGTCGAAGACATCGTAAGGATTGATGATGTTGCCCACCGATTTCGACATTTTCTTGCCGTCTTTATCGACGATCAAATTCAGGCAGATGCAATTTCTGTAAGCGACGCTGTCGGATACAAGCGTCGAGATCGCGTGCAATGTGTAAAACCAGCCACGCGTCTGATCGATCGCTTCGCAGATGTAGTCTGCCGGAAAATGTTTCTCGAACTTGTCCACGTTTTCGAACGGGTAGTGCCACTGTGCATAGGACATGGCGCCGGAATCGAACCAGCAATCGATCACTTCAGGAACACGTTGCCAGGTCTTGCCGTCTTTCTCGAATGTGATCTCATCCACCGCCGGTCGATGCAGGTCAAGCTCACTCAGTTCTTTGCCCGTCAGTTCTTCCAGCTCAGCGACAGAACCGACGCAATGAAACTCTCCCTCGCCGTCTGTCCAGACCGGTAGCGGTGTTCCCCAGAATCGCTCGCGCGACAGCGCCCAGTCGATGTTGTTCTCGAGCCATTTTCCGAAGCGGCCATTTTTGATGTGCTCGGGGATCCAGTTGATCGTCTGATTCAGCTCGGTCATGCGATCACGAAACTTCGAGGTGCGAATGTACCAGGCGTTCTTCGCGTAATAGAGGATCGGATCGCCCGTGCGCCAGCCAAACGGATAGCTATGCAGCAGGCGTTCGGAACGAAACATCATGCCACGCTCTTTGAGTATTCGAATGAGTGGCTTGTCGGCGTCCTTGAAAAACAGACCTTTGACCGGTTCTACCTCGTCAACAAAGTGTCCGTCCAGGCCAACACCGTGAACAACCGGCAGGTCGTACTCCTGGCCCAGTGCCAGATCATCGACGCCATAGGCAGGTGCCGTATGCACAATGCCGGTTCCGCTTTCGGTGCTGACGAAATCGGCGGCGAATACCTGGAATGCGTTGCGGGCCTCGACATCGAGGTAGGTAAATAGCTGCTCGTAACGCAGGCCAACCAACTCGACACCTTTCACCGTTTTCACGACCGAGTGTTCGATGTCACGAAACACGGCTTCACGAAGCGCTTCAGCAACCACCAGGATTTGCCCTTCGGACTCGCAAAAACTGTAGTCGATGTCTGTGCCTACCGCGAGAGCAAGGTTGGACGGCAAGGTCCAGGGTGTCGTTGTCCAGACGAGAAAGTAAGTGTCGTCCTCACCCTGTATCTTGAATCGCACGGTGATCGAAGGATCTTCGACGTCCTTGTAACCGAGCGCCAGTTCGTGCGATGACAGTGTGGCACCGATACGAGGATCATAGGGCACGACTTTGTAGCCACGGTAGATGAGATCCTTGTCCAAGATCTTTTGCAGCAAGTTCCAGACAGACTCGATATAGGTGTTATCCAGCGTGTAATAAGCCTCATCGAGGTTCACCCAGAAGCCCATGCGCTCCGTCATCTTCTCCCAGTCGGAGATATACGTCATGACGGACTCACGGCAAAGTCGTGTGAACTCGGCAATACCGACCGTCGCTTCAATCTCTGCCTTGTCGTAGCTTTCGATCTTGCCCTGCTTCTTTAAGAGCTTCTCAACCTCATGCTCAACAGGCAGGCCATGCGTATCCCAGCCCGCTTTTCGGGGCACGTGATAGCCCCGCATCGTTTTGTAGCGCGGGAAGATGTCTTTGAAGCTGCGCGCCAGGACGTGGTGAATGCCAGGCTTTCCGTTAGCCGTTGGCGGACCTTCATTGAAGCTGAATTGCGGCTTCCCTGCAGACTGCTCGAGTGTCTTCTGAAAAACATCGTGCTCACGCCAAAATTCCAGCACCTCGGTTTCGAGGGCCGGACCGTCATACCGGCCCTGAACTTCCTTAAACGTCAAAACATTGTCTCCAAAAACAAAAAACCCCGGAAATAAGGTGACAGTGACCCTATTTATGGAGTTATGGTCACTGTCACCTTATTTCCGGGGCGAGAATTCTTCGCGGTACCACCCGGTTTCACGGCCACGTGGGTCGTCTCGTGGGCCATCCAGCCCGACACTCGTCTCATGAGCCACTCGGCCGGCCTTAGTCAGCATGCGCCTTTCAGGTGGCGACTCCGGGGTGATATTCGGCAGTTTCAGGCCCGGAGCTCACACCTCCCTCCGGTCGCTTTGGCCTGATCGGGCTGCGTACTCGTCCCCATCAACGTCTTGCCGGGGAAATTAGCGCCCAAATGACTAAAACACAAGCAAAACCTTCTGAATTACGGTGACAGTGACCTTAAATCGACGTCTGTCGATTTAAGGTCACTGTCACCGTAATTCCACCGTAATTTTCACACTTTTTTGACGAACTCGGATTTCAGCTTCATCGCGCCAATGCCCGGAACCTTGCAGTCAATATCGTGATCGCCGTCGACCAGGCGAATGTTTTTTACTTTCGTGCCGACCTTTACTACGGATGAGGACCCTTTGACCTTGAGGTCTTTGATCACGGAAATGGTGTCGCCATCAGCCAGCACGTTGCCGTTCGAGTCCCTGATGATTTTCTCATCGTCGCTGCTATCCGCCGAGTCTTGTGACCATTCGTACGCGCATTCCGGACAGACCAGCAGGGTACCGTCCTCGTAGGTGTACTCCGAATCGCACTTCGGGCAATGTGGTAAGTCGCTCATTCATCGGATTCTATAACACCCTGCGTCGCGAAGTCCTGATCAGAAAACATACGCGGTTTATCCAGGTCGTAATTTCGGTCGGCCATTTGCCTGACTTGCTCCACCAATGCGGCCCGCGTCTGGCGCAGGTCTTCGATCTCGTCCCGCAATCGTGTCCGGCGAAGAATGGACACCATTGAAGTGAGTAAGGTCGCCTGCGCTTCAATAACCCAAATCGAGGCGGAGAAACTTATCGTAAGACCCACGACGGCGATGATCGCCCAGATGGCGCCGAAGTAGCTGCCAATAAGAAATGCCGCGATCAGATAGAGTATCGGTAGCAACGCCATCGATGCGAAGACCTTGAGCGTGGCAATGTCATCCTCCTCGTAGCTGAATCGATCGCCAACATAAGCGGCTAACCAACCGACAGGCAAATGCAGTAGTACTCCGGGGATTGCGACTGGCAGCAGGAGCATCAACGAGATCGAACGGGCCAGCAAGCGGTGAAATGCCTTGCCAACCGAGATCGTCGTACGTAACTGATAGTCCTTGAGCCCAAGGACCTCGAGCCGTGACTGATAACTTTCGACGGCGTTTCGAAACTCGATAGTCTCCGGATCCTCAGCCGTATTCAGGTAAGCCTCAATGAATCGCCGGTTCAGTTCAATATACTCGCTCGGTGCGAGCCTGGCCGCTGCCGGTTTGTACAAGCGTCTCGCAGCCTGAACAAAACGCAGTGTGCTCCAGTCCGGTGCGTTCAGGGTAACTGCCGTGAGTGCGTCAGCGAGACAAGCGGTCAGCTTGCGTGCAGTATTTTGTTCATTGTTCCTGAATGCCTCAATCCACTGATCATCGATAACAATAGGTTCACCGAATTCGATCAACACCTGGCTGCGAAACCGGTGACGATGGATGTAGTTGAGGCCGCAAGGAATAATCGTGACTTTGGCTTTGCCGCGAGCCGCCACGGACAAGGCGATTCGAGCGGCTCCCGTCTTCAGTTTGGTCAGCTGCGACTCGGTATGACTGACTCCCTCTGGAAAAATGCCCATGCAATCGCCACGCTCAATGACATCATAGAGCTTGTCGAATGCCTTGCTGTTGTCGACTTCACCCTCGTGCTCCTCGTGCCTGTATACCGGCACTGCGCCCGTGGCATCGAGCATGCGTCCAAGTATTCGGTACTTCCAGAGTTTTGCGTTCGCCATGAAATGCACTGGCCAGCGCCCGCACCGGGCAGCCAGCAACCAGCCATCCATCAACGCATTGGGGTGGTTCCCCGCAAAGATCACCGGCCCCTCAGGCGGGATATTTTCTTCCCCGACAACATCAATGCGGCGGAAGAACGTATTGGTGATCAGGTGGATCAGCCAAATGACCATGCGCTGCATCATTACTACCCTCCGCTTCTCGGTCGGATCGCCTCACTTTGCGATCCCACAAGCTTTGCTGTCAAATAGGGCCATGTTTCCCGAGCCCCACTTCGTCGATAGCAACGGCATTCGTATGGCCGTCTATGAGGAAGGCGCAGGGCCCGCCGTGATTATGGTGCATGGTTTCCCGGAACTCGCCTATTCCTGGCGCTATCAGATGCCAGCGCTCGCCAGCGCCGGTTTTCGCGCTATAGCGCCGGATATGCGGGGCTACGGCGAAACTGATGCACCCTCCGGCGTTGAACAATATTGCATGGCCGAGCTCATTGGCGATTTACACGGCTTGCTCGATGCACTGGAGATCGAGTGCGCTACTTTCATCGGGCACGACTGGGGTGCATTGATTCTCTGGCACATGGCAATGCTCGCGCCAGAGCGGATCGAGAAATTGATTATCCTGAATATTCCCCATTATCCGCGCTCACCGATTGATCCGATCGAAGTATTCCGGCAACGATTTGGCGACGATTTCTACATTGTAAATTTTCAGGACTCGGACGAAGCTGATCGAGCCTTCGCCTCGGACCCGGCGCATTTTTTCAACATGATGATGCGGAAGAACCAGGTCTCTCGAGAGCAATTCGAACAACTGCCACCACAAGCACGAGTATTGAGTCTGTTGCACGTGATGGCACGCACGGAGGCAGGCGGCGATCCGTTACTGACCGACAGCGAACGAGACTACTTTGCCAATGCATTCACAAGATCAGGCTTCACCAATCCCATCAACTGGTATCGAAACTGGACTCGAAATTGGCGGGCGCTCGAAGACATCGATCAGGTCATCAACATCCCGACCTTATTCATCGGCGCAGTTGATGACATCGTTATTGCCCCCGAGCATATCGAGGCGATGAAGCCTTTGGTCGCGGACCTGACTATTGAAATGCTTGAGCCGTGCGGACACTGGACTCAGCAGGAGCGTCCGGAGGAGGTCAATCGGATTGTCATCGACCGGTTAATGCAGCGCCGGTGACTCGAGTTCGTCAACGCCCTCGCCAAACATTGCACGGTCGAATGCATTCACAATATTCTCGGTATCCTGCGCCCCCACCACGAGCAGGCGGCGATTAATCAGGAATCCCGGAACACCCGCCAGGCCACTGCTGCGGACCTGGCCTTCGCGAGTCAGGACGAGTTGCTTTAGCTGTTCGCTCGCGACGGCCTCGACAACATCCTGCGCTCCGATACCGTGCGCCGCAGCGATATCGACTAGTACCGCCTTGTCACCGATATTCAGTCCCTGCTCAAAAAATGCCGACATCAGGTCTTCGGCTAATGCCGATTGGTCCTTACCCAGAGTGTCGGCCACTTGCATGAGTTGGTGCACCGGTAAAGTATTGGGGACGTGTCGTATTTTGTCGAAGCGAAACTCGATACCAACCTTGCTACCCTCTTCTCTGAGATGAGCCAGTACCGGATCGACATTGGCTGGACTGCCGAAACGCTTCTTCAAGTAAGCATCGAAAGGAAGTCCCTCGGCGGGAATGTCGGGATTGAGCTGATACGGGTACCAGCTGACGTCGATGGGCCCACCGACTGCTTTCAACGCGTTATCAAGAAGGCGTTTGCCGATGAAACAGAACGGGCACACGAAATCGGCGATCACTTCCACATGAAGTGATACAACCGGGCTGGCCCGGCCGTCGCTACGGACGATGTTGGATAGTGTCTGGCTGATTGCTCGAATCTCCTCGTTACACCTAAAAATGGGGTCCGCCACGTTGATATCAAGCGTATTGGGTTGTGCTTGAACAGCGGCTGAACCACCTGCCTTACTCAATTGGACGCCGTGAACAGCCTTAAGTTTTATCTATTTCGCGAATAAACCGTTAAATGCCGTTAATTTCTGAAAAAATGTCGCTAAATAGGGATATACCGTCCGTTAACCGAATAATGCCCCACTCTCAATTTCAACAGAGCCGATCGGGAAACCACTCATTTCCTGATACATCCCATAAATTAAGGGTATTTGTCGTTAATTTCGTCAAATATGAAGCGATCTTTACTTTATTGATCAACTCTCACCAACCGGGGGAAAATACCGAATCATTAATATGACTGATCATGTTTTTCGAGATTCGACGCTTTTAATGCCCTTATTCCGTGAATACAGGACCAATACGCGACACTCGCGGCAAGCATTAGCTGGATTTGCCAGGGTTGCAATAATTCGGCGTTAGAACAGGTCTAATAGCTAATACGCCCATTGGAGTTCAAACGTGCTAATCAGAAAACCCGGCGATATTCGGCCGTCAGAAATTACCAGCGAGTCGAACTACATCAATCGCCGCGACTTCTTCCGCGCCGGCGCCATCGCCGGTGGATCGTTGATTGCGTCGAGTGGCATCGGCGCCGTCATCCCTGACACCCGACTGGCAAAGCTCCCCAATGTCGCCAAAAGCACCTTTAGTACGGATGAAGCGCCGAACAGCTTCGAGGATATCTCTACCTATAACAATTACTACGAGTTCGGGCTGGACAAAGATGACCCCGTCGTGCAAGCGGAGCATTTCAAGACAAGGCCCTGGACGATTGAAGTATCAGGCGAAGCAGAAAAGACCGGTACATTCGACTTTGATGCGTTCATGAAACCCTTCGATCTCGAAGAACGCATATACCGCATGCGCTGTGTCGAAGCCTGGTCCATGGTTATCCCCTGGGTCGGCATTTCTCTTGCCGAGGTGGTCAAACATTTCAACCCGACTTCAAAGGCGCAGTACATCGCGTTTGAAACTTTAAATGACCGTGAGCAAATGCCTGGCGTCAGGCGCCATTCACTCGATTGGCCGTACCGCGAGGGACTCACGATCGCAGAGGCGACGAACCCGCTGCCAATTCTTGCGGTTGGGATTTACGGTAACGTCATTCCGAATCAAAACGGCGCGCCGATTCGACTCGTCGTTCCCTGGAAGTACGGCTTCAAGGGGATCAAGAGCATCGTGAAGATCCGTTTCATGTCGACACGTCCCAAGAACAGCTGGAATATGGCGGCGCCCCGTGAGTACGGTTTCTACGCGAACGTGAATCCGAAGGTCAGCCACCCGCGCTGGAGCCAGGCGCGCGAACGGCGTATCGGTGCCGGCCTGTTCGCCCACAAGCAAGAGACGCTGATGTTCAACGGCTATGGCGAACAGGTTGCGTATCTTTATAAAGATCTCGACCTTCGACGCAACTATTAGTCCGGCTTGAATACGCTGCAGCAAATTCGCTTCTTCTGGAAGCCGCTTATCTTCCTCTTGTGCCTGCTGCCGGCAGTACTGGTCGTTACCGACGCATTCGAGATCACCGGGCGGCTTGGCGCCAACCCTGTCGAGGCCATTCAGGATCGCTTCGGCAACTGGGCGCTGCGATTCATCATGATTACCCTGGCGGTGACGCCGCTAAGGCGCATAAGCAACTGGAACTGGCTGCCACGCTTCCGCCGCATGCTTGGGCTGTTTACATTTTTTTATGCCTTCATGCACGTCCTGACATGGTTCGTGCTGGACCGCGAAATGCGTCTGCAGGACATCATTGAAGACCTGACCGAGCGCCCCTTTATCACGCTGGGATTCGTGGCCATTGTGCTGTTGACCGCGCTCGCTGTAACGTCATTTTCAGCTATCCGCCGGCGCATGGGAAAGCGCTGGCAGGCGCTGCACAACATGGTCTACGTGATCGGCATTCTTGGCGTCTGGCATTACTGGTGGCAGGTCAAGAAGGACATCAGCGAGCCGCTGATCTACGCCGCTGTACTCGCGATATTACTCGGCAGCAGGGCCTTTTGGCGCTGGCGGCGCCGGCCACAGCTCGCACAATAAAAACCGGGGTGGCCGACGCCACCCCGGTAACCTCACACTGGCACGTCGCTAAGCGACTTTTATAGTGTGACGTTCAGCTACCTGGAGCTTCGGAAGCCTGACTTCCAGAATGCCATCTTTGAGTTCGGCGTGGATATTGTCTGCATCCACTTCAACGGGCAGGGCGATGGTTCTCATCAACTTGCCGTAGCCAACCTCGTGACGAAAATAGGCATCCTCTTTTTCTTCTTCCTCAAACTCCCGTTCTGCCTCGATCATGAGTCGATCGCCCATGACTGTGACTTCGATGTCATCCTTCTCGACACCGGGTAGCTCACCGCGGACAACGAGCTCTTTTTCGTGGTCGATAACGTCCAGGCGAAAACTGCGCTCGTAGTCAACACCCATCGGCCATCTCCATCCCATTGGCTCAAACGTCTCCATCCAACGGCGTGGTGGGAAGTCCTCGAAGAACTCCTCCATGCTGTGGGTGAGAGGCGCTATCCGCTTTGCATCGCTAAACCTCTTATGAGGCTCAAATTTGCTGAGCATGGACATTTCATTCACCTCCTTCCCTACGTGTTGCTGACGAAAATCTGCCAGCGAATCCTTTATAGCAGCACTGCACGAGTAAACAATTCGGAATTGTTCGGATTGACAGCCTTTGGGCAAAGGACTGGAATGAGCGGAGCTTGTATATCGGGGAAGCAGCTATATTTCAGACCTGATCCAGCGCTTTGTCCAGCGCTTCGATCAGGTCTTCAACATCTTCGAGCCCAACAGAAACTCGAACCAGGCCATCGATGATGCCGACGCGCTTGCGCTCGGCTTCTTCGACATCGGCGTGTGTCATGGTGACGGGGTGCGTTATCAGCGATTCCACGGAACCCAGGTTTTTGGCCAGGCTGAAGACCTCAATGTTGTCCATGAGTTTTTTCCCCGCCGCGAGACCGCCTTTAACCTCGAACCAGAGCATCGCGCCGTAACCGCTGGCCTGGGTGCTTGCGAGCTCGTGCTGCACGAACGATTTCAAACCCGGGTAGCACACCTGCTCAACCTTCGGGTGCGCTTCCAGATGCTCGGCAATTGCCAGCGCGTTCGCCGACTGAGCGTCCAGCCTGAGTGCCATGGTTTTACAGCCCTGCAACGTCAACCAGGCGACTTGTGGCGACATGATGCTGCCGGTGCTGTTCTGGATAAAACGCACGGCATCGGCATGATCCGCTGTTGCACTAATGACCGCTCCCCCGACGGTCGCATTGTGGCCATCCATGTATTTCGTGGTGCTGTAGATTGTCAGGTCGGCACCGAGTTCCAGCGGCCGCTGGTAGTACGGCGTCAGGAATGTATTGTCTACGGCATGCACTGCGCCCGCTTTCTTTGCTATTGCAGAGATACCGGCAATGTCGGAACACTTCATGGTCGGATTAGCTGGTGTCTCGGTCAGGAATAATCGGGTGTTATCGCGAACGGCCGCGGCAACGTCATCGAGATTCGAGCCGTCGACGAAGGTAAATTCAACGCCAAAACGGCTCAACACTTTTGTGCTCAATCGATAGGTACCGCCGTAGGCGACATCAGAGATAATCGCGTGGTCGCCGGCATTCAGGAACGCGAGCATGACGCCCTGCACGGCCGCCATGCCAGTGCCGAAGCAAGAACAATCCACTCCGCCTTCGAGGTCCGTCAGTTTGAGCTCAAGCGCACGAACCGTCGGGTTGCCGGAGCGAGAGTAGGTAAAACCTTTGGACATGTACCCGTCGACCGATGGCTGCACGTAAGTGGTTGTCTGGTAAATCGGTGTCAGGATCGAGCCGGTCAGCGGATCGGGTGTGACGCCTGCGTGAATCTGTTTGGTGCTGAAACCCATGGTTACTATTCCTCGTCTTGGTTTCGGAAGCGATGACATCGCCGATGGGGGGGGGTCAGATATTACACGTTCAAACCCAGGGGGTCTTCCGGATTCACGCCGTACATGAACTGCTGGTGCCGGTCCAGGTTGGTCAGCTGGTAGACCAGGCCGAGCCAGTTGTTAACGATTGCCTTGCCCGTATCGCCCCAGGTGTTATCGACCAGCGCCTGCAATCGTGCATCGGGAAATCGTGGCATGGGTTCGCCGCTTGCCTTCGCGGCGACCCCCGCAGCAAGAAAGCGGGACGCAATTTCACCGGCCTCCCTGGCAAAGTAGTTCTCCGGGAACGGTGGTGCATCATCACGAATGCCGTCGATGAAGTGCGTTACCTCACGCTTGTATTCTTTCAGCAGACTGATCGCGTCGTACTCGGGGTGGCCCTGAAAATAGACAATGCGGAACTGGTCCGCGCTGACGGCAAGATGCACGCCGGCCTCTTCGCTCATTGCAAGCACTTTGAGTCCGGCCTCCTCGAACTGCTCTTTGCTGACTTCGTTATAGCGAGAATGTGGCGCATCGAATCGTGTGTTTATCCCCCAGGTCAGAGGGTGCCCAGGCGCGCTGACCCTGTGCTCATAAACACCCCAGCGTTTTCCTGGCAATCGCTGCCGCTCGATACCGTGATTGAACTTGACCAGTGCGTGGGTCGCCAGGCATGAGCAGAGCGTCGATGCGACATTTTCAGTGGCCCAATGAACGATTTCGACCAAAGGGGCCCAAAATGGCTCCTCATCCAGAGACGGGTTGGCGACATTGGCACCCGTGATGATCAACGCATCGAGTCCCTGCTCTTGCAAATCGGCGAATTCAAAATAATGCTGCCCGATATGTTTCAGCGCCTCTGGCCCCCGATGCAGTTCTCGAATAGAAAAGGGATAGACGTAGAACTGTACGATCTGGTTACAGGCCCCAACCAATCGCATGAATTGAAACTCGGTCGCAGCCAGCGCCGCGTCCGGCATCATATTCAGCAAACCAATGTGCAGCTCGCGGATATCCTGATGACGTGCGCGCTCGGTCGACAGCACATCCTGACCGCGATCACGCAGGCGCTGGAAAGAGGGCAGACTATTGTGTGCAACGAGCGGCATATACTTTCGAGTCTAACAACAAAAAAAGCCCGGCAGGAGCCGGGCTTTGGTACTGCTTTGGTGCGACAGCGTCGCGCGCAAGGCGCGCTCCTACATCATGCCGCCCATGCCACCCATGCCGCCCATGTCCGGCATGGCCGGAGCAGCGACATCGTCCTGCGGTGCGTCAGCAACCATCGCTTCGGTTGTGAGCAGCAGGCCCGATACGGAGGCTGCGTTTTGTAGCGCATACCTTGTTACTTTGGTCGGATCCAGGATACCGGCCTCGAGCATGTCGCCGTACTCGCTTGTTGCCGCGTCATAGCCGTAGTTACCCTTGCCTGTGGCAACAGCGTTCAGTACAACACTGGCATCACCGCCCGCGTTACGAACGATTTGACGCAGTGGCTCTTCAACAGCACGTTTCAGGATGGCGATACCGACGTTCTGATCGTCGTTGTCGCCAGCGAGCTTCGCGATCTTGCTGACTGCGCGAATCAGGGCAACACCACCACCGGCGACAACACCCTCTTCGACAGCAGCGCGAGTCGCATGCAAAGCGTCTTCAACGCGTGCCTTCTTTTCTTTCATCTCGACCTCGGTCGCAGCACCAACCTTGATGACGGCAACGCCGCCAGAGAGCTTGGCAACGCGTTCCTGCAGCTTCTCCTTGTCGTAGTCCGACGAAGATTCTTCTATTTCGGCGTTGATCTGCTCGACACGACCCTTGATATCCTCGCCTTTACCGGCGCCATCAATAATCGTCGTCGCTTCCTTGGTGATCTGGATCTTCTTGGCCTGACCCAGATCTTCGATCGTTGTCTTCTCAAGGGACAGACCGACTTCTTCAGAAATGACCTGGCCACCGGTGAGGACAGCGATGTCCTGCAACATCGCTTTGCGGCGATCACCGAAACCCGGAGCCTTGACAGCCGCAACCTTGACGATACCGCGGATGTTGTTAACAACGAGAGTCGCAAGCGCTTCGCCTTCAACATCTTCCGCGATGATCAGTAACGGACGGCCTGCTTTGGCAACGCCTTCGAGGACCGGCAGGAGATCACGAATATTAGAGATCTTCTTGTCGAACAACAGGATCAGCGGGTTATCGTGTTCAACCTGCTGGCTGTTCGCATCATTGATGAAGTAAGGGGACAGGTAGCCGCGATCGAACTGCATGCCTTCAACGACATCGAGTTCGTTGGCAAGGCCAGAGCCTTCCTCAACCGTAATAACACCTTCTTTACCCACTTTGTCCATGGCACTGGAGATAATTTCACCGATCTCAGGGTCAGAGTTTGCAGAGATACTGCCAACCTGAGCAATCGCTTTCTCGTCTTCGCAAGGCGATGACAATGCTTGCAGTTCGGCAACCAGTGCAACCGACGCTTTATCGATCCCGCGCTTGAGATCCATCGTGTTCATACCGGCAGCAACCGACTTCAGGCCTTCGCGCAGGATTGCCTGGGCGAGAACCGTAGCGGTCGTTGTTCCATCACCAGCAACATCAGATGTCTGGGAAGCAACTTCCTTCACCATCTGTGCGCCCATATTTTCAAACTTGTCTTCGAGTTCGATTTCTTTGGCAACCGAGACACCATCTTTGGTGACGGTCGGAGCGCCAAAGCTCTTGTCGAGAACAACATTACGGCCTTTGGGACCTAGCGTCACCTTAACCGCGTTCGCGAGAACGTTTACACCAGCCAACATCTTGTGCCGTGCATCGTCGCCGAAACGAATTTCTTTTGCAGCCATCTTCGTGTTCCTCTTTATCCTTCGATTACCGCCATGATGTCGTCTTCCTTCATCACGAGCAGTTCTTCACCTTCGACCTTCACCTCTGTTCCGGCGTATTTGCCGAACAGGACCTGGTCACCAACTTTGACATCAAGAGCACGGACTTCGCCGTTCTCAAGGATCCTGCCATTACCAACAGCCACGACTTCACCCTTAATGGGTTTTTCTGTCGCGGCGTCAGGAATGACGATTCCGCCGGGCGATGTGCGCTCTTCTTCCATGCGCTTAACAATGACCCGATCATGAAGCGGACGCATCTTCATGGTGCTTATCTCCTGTAAACTATTGATTTATAACCGCACTATTGCGACCTTCCGGACCGGCACTGTTAGCACTCGGTCACAAGGAGTGCTAATAATAGGCATCAGTCAAGAGATTTCAAGTCACAAAAGTCGACTTGTGTCGATGACATCGTCGGCTAATGGCGTAACATTCGCCCACCAGAGCAGGTCCAATTACCTGAAGCACCCCACATATGAAAAAAGCTGAGTTCTATGACGTTGATTCATAAAGTATTTATTTCGCTGCCCCTGCTGGCATTCACGACGATATCGTTCGCAGCCGACGATTACCCCGCGCCACCCCAGGAAGTCTTTCGTTTCGTCGTCTCCGATTCGGGGAAAGCACTTGAAATTGACTGGGATATCGACGATGGCGCCTACATGTATCGCGCCGATTTCGACTTTACCGTCAACGATGCGGCGATCGTGCTCGGTGAGCCGGAGCTGCCAGAAGGCGAGGTGCACAGCGACGATTTTTTTGGTGAGCAGGTCGTCTATCGTGGCAACTTCTTCGTCCGAATCCCCTATACCGTCAATGGCGATAAGCCGGCATCGATCGCGCTGACGATTAACAGCCGTGGCTGCCTCGATTCCGGCTATTGCTACATGCCGCAAACCTCGATCGAGACGGTAAAACTCCGTGCGGCCGTCGGCAACGCAGCAAAATTATCACTGGCTGCTCTTGCCGGAACGTCCGGCGAGAGCAGCGACTTCCCGCCGGTCGATGAGGTATTCATTCCCGAGGTCTTTGTCGTTGACGGCAATACAGTCGAGGTCGGTATTCGCATTGCCGCTGGCTTCTATCTCTACAAAGACAAGATATCGGTAAGCTCAAAGAGCGATGAGGCCCGGGCCGGACGGCTTGATCTACCGAAAGGCCAGATCAAGGTCGATGAGTATTTTGGCGAGATGGAGGTTTACCACGACAGCATCCTCGCGCCACTCACCATCGCACGCGCCACTCCCGATGCCATGGATCTTGATATCGAGGTCCGGTATCAGGGCTGCGCCGACGGCGGGCTTTGCTACATGCCGCAGACTCGCGTCTTCACAGTTAACCTGCCTGCAGCGACCAGCGTTTCTGATTTACAGGAAATGGCGGCGGACGATGCGCCCGTTTCGGAACAGGCGCGCCTGGCGCAAATCATCACGGAATCGAGCATCTGGGTCGCCGCCGGTCTGTTCTTCGTCGCGGGACTTGGCCTCGCGTTAACACCCTGCGTATTGCCCATGGTGCCCATTCTTGCCGGCATCATCGCGGGCGAAGGCGATAACGTTAGCTCGAAGCGAGGCTTTACGTTGGCGCTGAGCTACGTCCTGGGCATGGCTATCGTTTATACCATTGCCGGTGTCGCGGCGGCTGCGGCGGGTTTACAGCTGCAAGCCACGTTTAACCAACCCTGGATTCTTATTCTCTTCGCGGGACTGTTCGTTGTGCTCGCGCTGGGCATGTTCGGTGCCTACGACTTGCAGATGCCGAGCGGTTTGCAAAGCCGGTTATCCAGCATCAGCGGTAACCAGAAGAGTGGCACCTTGGTCGGCGCCTTCATCATGGGCGCACTATCATCACTGATCGTCACGGCCTGTGTCGCGCCGGCGCTGATCGCCGCGTTGACCGTCATCGCTCAAACCGGTGACATGCTGCGCGGTGGTAGCGCGCTGTTCGCGATGAGTCTTGGCATGGGTGCACCGCTGTTACTGGTTGGTGCCGCACAGGGAAAACTGTTGCCCAAGGCCGGCGTCTGGATGGTCGCCGTCAAGAACGCCTTTGGCTTCATGATGCTGGGTCTGGCGGTCTGGATGCTGTCCCGTATTTTGCCGGGCAGCACAACGATGATACTTTGGGCGATCCTGGTGTTCATGGCCGGCGTATTCATGGGCGGTTTGACGACGCTGGCAAGGGATTCGTCGGTGCCGCAGAAACTGGGCAAGGGTTTCGGTTTCCTCGCTATCTTCTACGGCATCGTTTTGTTACTCGGATCATTGTCGGGTGGCAGCAATCCGTTGCAACCGCTTGCCAGCCTCAACTTTGCCGCTGAGGGTGGATCGATAGCGGCCGAAACGGAGCACGCATTACCGTTCAAGCGCATCAAATCAGTGGATGACCTTGATCGTGAGATCGCAGCCGCCTCTGCCAGCGGCAAAACGGTGTTGCTCGACTTTTTCGCTGACTGGTGTGTGTCGTGCAAGGAGATGGAGGCCTACACACTCACCGACGCGGACGTACAAGCCGCTCTTTCAAATACGGTGTGGTTACAGGCAGACGTCACCGCCAATGACGAAACCGACCAGGTCTTGCTGAGTCGCTTCGGGGTCTTCGGCCCACCGACGATTATTTTCTTCGGTACAGATGGCGCACAGCGGCATGGCTACGAGGTTGTCGGCTATATGAAGGCCGGGGAATTCGCAGAACATGTCCGGCAGGCATTCTCTATATCAGATAGCATGTCGGCCCAGGTCAATGAAAGCAGGAATTAGAGCGTGTCACGACTATTTTTGATATTTGCATCGGCACTGGTTGCGCTGATAGCCGGAGCACTTTTTTATGCCGCGCGAATGCCGTTGCAATCGCCGCCACCCGCAGTGGAAACGGCCGCACAACCGCAAACTCTGGAGGTCGTAACGCACCCGTCCTTCATATTGCCCGACGTTTCCGGAACGAAGCATGACTTTTCGGAGTGGGACGGAAAAAACCGTATGCTGAATTTCTGGGCAACCTGGTGTGCGCCATGCCGTCGCGAGATTCCGCTCCTGAAGGCGTTTCAGAATGAACAAGGTGGTAACGGCTTTCAGGTGATCGGTATTGCCGTGGACTTTCCAGAGCCGGTTGCCAACTATGCCGAAGAGGCGCAGTTCAATTACCCGATTCTCGTTGGCGAACAGGATGCAATGGCCATCGCGGAGTCTGCCGGCATTGAGATACCCGGTTTGCCGCTGACGATGTTTGTCGCGTCGGACGGCGAATTCCTGAGTGCCTATGTCGGTGAGCTGCATCAGTCACAGCTGGATACCATCGTCGAGGTCATGACACGCCTGGATCGCGCAGAAATTTCGAAAGATGACGTCCGCGCCGCACTGGATGCGCTCTGAGGACGAAGATCGGCATCGAAAATTGTAGTAAATCCTGGCAAAAAGGTTAGTATTGCTGCCATCTTCGGCTATCTGGCTGCGAACCCCTCGAAATGTCCTCTTTTCTGCTGATCAATGGCCCCAACCTGAACCTGCTGGGTTCACGCGAACCGGAGGTCTACGGCGCGACCCGGCTTGCCGACATCGAGCAACGCTGTATTGAGGTCGCCAAAGAGCTTGGACATACGCTGACTTGCTTTCAAAGTAACGCCGAGCATGAACTCATCGACCGGGTCCAGCAGGCCGCCGTCGACGGCGTCGATTTTATCATCCTGAATCCGGGTGGCTTCACGCACACCAGTGTCGCGTTGCGAGATGCTTTTCTGGCGGTTCAGATTCCGTTTATTGAAGTTCACCTGAGCAATACGTTCGCCCGGGAAGAATTTCGACACTCGAGTTATTTCAGTGATATTGCGAATAGCTGCCTGTTTGGTTTTGGGGCGTACGGTTATGAGCTCGCCCTGCAGGCGGGCAATCAGCACGTCGACAAGAGCTGAGGAAAAATAATGGATATAAGAAAAGTAAAAAAACTCATCGAATTGTTGGACGAGTCCGGCATCGCCGAAATCGAAATTACCGAGGGTGAGGAATCGGTACGTATCAGTCGTTATGCTGCCGCCGCTCCAGCGGCGGCAGCACCCGTTGCTATGGTGGCACCCGCACCCGCCGCGCCTGCTGCCGTTGCCGCGGCCCCGGCGGCCGTATCCGTCGAGGAATCCGAACTGGAAGAAGACGGTTTCGAAGTTACCGCGCCGATGGTCGGTACGTTTTATGCCGCATCGTCACCCGGTGCCGCACCGTATATTCAGGTCGGCGATCGAGTCGATGAGGGCGACACGCTGTGCATCATCGAGGCGATGAAGATGATGAATCAGATCGAAGCCGACGTATCCGGCACGGTTAAATCAATTCGTATGCAAAATGGCGAACCGGTCGAGTTCGGTCAAACGCTGGTCGTTATTGATCAACGCCAGAACGACTGATACCTGACATGCTCGAAAAAATCGTCATAGCTAACCGCGGCGAGATCGCATTACGTATATTGCGTGCTTGCCGTGAAATGGGTATCAAGACGGTCGCCGTACATTCGACGGCCGACAACAATCTCAAGCATGTGCTGCTGGCGGACGAGACAGTATGTATCGGGCCACCGCAATCTATTGATTCCTACCTCAACATGCCCGCGATCATCAGTGCAGCCGAAGTCACCGACGCTACAGGCATACACCCCGGCTACGGTTTCCTCTCTGAGAATGCGGACTTCGCCGAACGCGTTGAATCGAGTGGCTTTACGTTTGTCGGACCGAAGGCAGATGCCATTCGCCTGATGGGTGACAAGGTATCGGCAATCGCCGCAATGAAAAAGGCCGGCGTACCTTGCGTCCCGGGATCAGATGGCCCGTTGGGAGAAGATCCCGACGAAAACATGCGCATCGCCAGGGAAATCGGCTATCCAATTATTATCAAGGCATCGGGTGGTGGTGGTGGACGCGGAATGCGCGTCGTCCATGCTGAAGCGTCCCTGATCGCGGCGATTACAGTCACCAGGGCCGAGGCGAGGGCTGCGTTTAACAATGACGTAGTGTACATGGAGAAGTTTCTCGAAGAACCACGACATGTCGAGTTTCAGGTGCTGGCCGATACACACGGTAATGCCGTACACCTGGGTGAGCGCGATTGTTCCATGCAACGTCGCCACCAAAAAGTTATCGAAGAAGCACCCGCGCCAGGTATCACCGAGGAGCAGCGAAATCGAATAGGCGCACGATGCGTTCAGGCCTGTAAGGATATCGGCTACCGCAGCGCGGGCACCTTCGAGTTCCTGTACGAGAACAATGAGTTCTACTTCATCGAGATGAATACGCGCCTGCAGGTCGAGCACCCGGTAACCGAGATGATCACCGGTATCGATATCGTGCGTGAACAATTGCGAATCGCGAGTGGTGAAAGACTCGACATTTCTCAGGACGACGTGAGGATTCAGGGGCACGCTATTGAGTGTCGAATTAATGCCGAAGACCCGAAAAACTTCATGCCATCACCCGGGCTTATAACACTGTGGCACCCGCCAGGTGGC
>Ga0114931_10002849_pt1 | contig 22008 bp, 22 predicted proteins | sample 2SBtaG_FD_89579 | JGI IMG/M metagenome (GOLD analysis project Ga0114931, IMG submission 89579) | Deep subsurface microbial communities from Kolumbo volcano to uncover new lineages of life (NeLLi) - 2SBTROV14_V59a metaG | ecosystem: Environmental > Aquatic > Marine > Volcanic | place: Kolumbo... | reverse complement strand
TAGGTTGAGAGCCACTATCCGTTACTGATTTCACCCTATGCCTTAAGCAAGCTCGCCGGCGAATACTATTGCCGCATCTTTTCCGAACACTTCGGCGTCGAGACCGTCTGCCTGCGGTACTTCAACGTCTTCGGCCCCAGACAGGCCCTTGACGACGAATACGCCGTCGTCATCCCGAAATTTATTCACTGCATCCTCAACGACCAACAGCCGCCCATTTTCGGCAACGGCAAACAGTCGCGCGACTTTACCTATATCGACAACGTCGTCTCCGCCAACATCCTGGCGGCGACCACGCCAGGCATCAAGCACGAAGTATTCAACGTTGCCAACGGCGAAGACCATTCCGTTCTGGACCTCGTCGATTCGCTCAACAAAATCATCGGCAAAGACATCAAACCCGAGTTTCTGCCGGTCCGCAAAGGCGACGTCTTTAAGACCCTTGCCGACATCGGCAAGATCAAAGAGAAGATCAATTTCAAACCCCTGGTAGGGTGGGGCGAAGGGCTCAAGCGCACCGTCGAGTATTTCAAAACAACACTCGCCGCCGCTAAATAACCTTCCATATATGAAAAAACTCTGGCTAACCATAACCATACTCTACCTGGCGCTGTTAGCCTTCGTATCCCTCGTGCCGCCCAGCGCCCATCAAACAGGCGGGCACTCAGTCATCGCCGAAGTACTTCACAACGCCGCCCACGTGCCGGCGTACATGATATTGACGTTCGTTTTATTCTTTACCCTGCGGGCCTTTGACATCCCGGATCCAGCCGTAAAAAGAAAAGTGATCCTGATGGCCTTAGGCTACGGAGTCTTAATGGAGTTCCTGCAGGGCTGGGCCCCCGACCGCGATCCCTCAGTCCTCGACGCCGGGCTCGACCTCTGCGGCATATTATTGATGCTGCTATTTTTGCGCGGCACGAAGCAAGCTTGACCTATCCATTCCCCTTATGGAGTGGGACCATAACGGTTCCCCTCCCCCTTGTGGGGAGGGGTTAGGGGAGATGGACAAAGTTAAGAGGAACGGAGCGGAGCAATCACAAATAAGGAAGAAAATGGTTTCAAAAACAACTAAAATTGACACTTCAAAGGGTCGGATCGTCGTTTATCAGAACAAAGTTGAGGTCCGGCTGGACAGGGAGACAGTCTGGTTGACTCAGGCCCAAATAGCGGAATTATTTGGTACCAAGCGGCCGGCCATCACAAAACATCTCTCTAATATATTCAAATCAAAGGAGTTAAGGAAGAATTCAGTATGTTCCATTTTGGAACATACTGCGGTGGATGGCAAAGTATACAAAACACAGCATTACAATCTAGATGCCATCATTTCTGTCGGTTACCGGGTTAATTCAGGCAGAGCTACCCAGTTCCGCATATGGGCCACCAATGTTTTACGAAGACATCTCGTAGAAGGGTATACCATTAATGAAAAAAGACTTAAAGCCGACAGTCAAAAATACCGGCAATTACAAAATTCTTTGAAATTATTGGGCAACGTGGCCCAATTGGAAGGCGTTTCAGATCAAGCCAAAGGGATCATTCAAGTCATTTCAGACTACAGCCGCGCTCTTGATTTATTAGATGATTTTGATCATGAACAACTCAAAGTACCGAAAGGGACTAAACCGGTCAAATATAAGCTTGATTATGAAAAAGCCAAAGATATCATCAACACCATGCGCAGAGAATTTAAGGGTTCTCCATTGGTCGGTCAGGAAAAAGATCAAAGCTTTAGGAGTTCAATTGGATCTATTTATCAGACAATTGGTAAAAAAGATGTTTACCCCACAGTCGAAGAAAAAGCCGCCCATTTGTTTTATTTTGTAACGAAGAATCACAGTTTTGTGGATGGCAACAAACGGATTGCTGCCGCTTTATTTATTTCTTTTTTGCAGGGCAATGACCTGCTTCTGCGCAAAGACGGTAATAAACGTATTGATGACAACGCTCTTGTGGCTTTGACGCTTATGATAGCCGCTAGCAAACCGGCTGAAAAGAATTCTATGATAAAAATAATACTGAATTTATTGAAATAACTGTCATCAACCCAATACCTCCGAGGTGGCTGAGAAGCGGACTCCTCGGAGGGGGACAATGTGATCACAGGGACATGTACCGCAGGTACGTGTCCCCGGAAAAAACTAATACTTATACTAATAATGAGCTTCCTATTTCTACTAATATACATCTTCCTGACCATCATCCGCCCCCAGGACTGGGTTCCGGGCATACGGGGCGTTCATGCCATCCAAATCGTATCCGCCTGCACCATCTTTTTTCTGGTGTTCGAAGCCGCCGGCTCCCGCAAAGGCCGCTTTCTCGCCCGCGTACCCCAAAACGGCCTGATGATCGGGCTCTATTTTTCCGTCCTCATGTCTCACGTCGCGCACACCTACTTTGCCGGCCTCACATATTCCTTCTGGGACTTCTTGATTCCCTTTATATTATTTTTTCTTTTACAAAATGGCATTAATACCGAACGTAAGTTTAAGACCGCGCTCTGGTTCATGGTCCTGCTCATCGTGACCTTGGTTCCGCAGTGCGTGTATCAGGCACATCATGGCTACGGCTGGGCCGGACAACAAATTACTTACCAGGCCTACGAAGACATCTACCGCGTCAACTGGATCGGCATCTTCAACGACCCCAACGACCTGGCCCTGCTGTTCGTGATCGCGCTGGGTTTTCTTCTGCCGTTTGTCTTCGGTAAGGTCAAGTTCATCACCCGGGTGTTCAACCTCGGACTCATTGCCGCGCTCATCTACGGCATCTTCCTAACCAATTCCCGCGGCGGATATCTGGCTCTTCTGGTGACCGTGTATTTTTTCTTCGTCCGCAAATCCGGCAAGCTGGTTTTAGGCAGCATTGTCGGCGGGATCATGGCTCTCGCGCTTCTGGCCCTGGGTCCCACCCGGATGGGGGAGGTCTCCACCACCGAGGCCTCGGCCAGTTCCCGGCTCGACCTCTGGTACGGCGGCCTCCAACTGTTCAAACACAACCCTATCTTCGGGTTCGGATACGGCCGGTTCATGGAAGATTTGCCGCAAACCGCGCACAACTCGTATCTGCTGGCCGCATCCGAGATCGGCATCATGGGGATGTTCTGCTGGGTCGGCCTGATTTATATTTCGTTCAAAGGGTTAAACAAAATCCTCAACGTCTATCCCGAAGTCAAAAACTACACCCTTGGCCTGCAGTCCTCGCTGGTGGGCTTCAGCGCCGCGGCGTTTTTTCTGTCCCGGACCTTCGTCATTTTACCGTACATCCTGTTTGCCTTCTCCGGGGCCCTGGCCGCGATTACAAAAGATAAGTATGAAAATGTCACGTTCCGTTTTACCCGGCAGGACGCGCGCGATATTTTAGGTGCGTGTTTTTTATGTCTTTTAGTCATTTATTTAATCGTCAAATTCCGGTTTTTTGGATAAAAAGGATGTCATTGCGCCGATCTCCGAAGGAGCGGCGAAGCAATCTTAAAAAGGAAACATAATAATTTGGACACCCCGGATGTTGGGCGCAGCCCATCATCCGGGGTGGATAAAGGAGTTTAAACCCATGCGCATATTCGACATCAAACATCCGGACAAAGGAGCCCCGCAAGCCCCGAGCGAAAGCCTCACCGCCGCCGCGTCCAAAAATGTCTTTTGGAACATGGTCAGCAGTTTCGGAGTCAGCGGTATCCGGTTTACCGGCACCGCCGTCCTGGCCCGCATCCTGTTTCCCGAGGACTTCGGTATCATCGCTATGGCATATCTTATCACCGAGGTAATTTTCATTTTCGGCAATCTGGGCATGGGCGCGGCCTTGATTCACCGGCAGGATGTTGATGATGAGTATCTAAATACTTCCTTTTGGAGCAGTCTGGCGATTGGAATGATTTTGACGTTATCGGCTTATTTGTCGTCGCCTTTGGCTGGGATATTTTTTAAACATGCCGTTGTAGTTTCGGTTATTCAGTGTCTTTCGGTCAATTTCTTTATCTCTTCTGTAGTCAGCGTGCAGACAGTTCTGCTCACAAAGAATTTACAGTTTAAAGAACTGGCAATTGTTGAAATTACGACAACGGTTTTTCGCGTGGCGGTCATATTGACCTTTGCGTTCCTGGGTTTTCGTTTTTGGAGTATCGTTGTAGGAAGCATCGTGGAACGCGTATTGAAAACCACGATATTCTACATAAGGTCGGCCTGGCGGCCGGCATTTCAATTTAGTGTTAAGAAATACATGATTTTATTTAATTATGGCAAACATTTGTATGGCGGAAGTTTTCTTGCTTATTTCAACCGTAATATGGATTTTATCATTACAGGGCGCGTTTTCGGAGCTGCCGATCTGGGTTATTACCAGTTTGCTTTTAACATTCCGCATTTGGTCCTGAGTAATTTTACACAGAAAGTCGGACAGGTATTGTTTCCCGTATACAGCAAGGTCCAGGACGATAAAGAGCGGGTGAGAAGAGGTGTCTTAAAGACAACCGAATTGATCTCAATATTGACCTTCCCCCTTATGTTCGGCCTGATGTTTACCGCCCGGGACTTTATCCTAACTGTTTACGGTAATAAATGGTTGCCGTCTGTCTTACCTTTGCAGATTTTGTGTCTTTCCGGCGCTGTAAAGTCTGTTAATTCGGTAACCGGGATATTGTTTATGTCACAAGGGCGTCCGGATATTTCCTTTAAATGGGGGCTTTTTATACTCCCGTTGACGATAGGGGTCATTTATTATTGCTCACGCTGGTCGATCGTGGGGGTCGCTATCGGCATGGTTGTGTTGACCTTTTTGGGATTTGTCGCGGTTAAAATCGCTTTAGATCTTATTGATACGAAAATGAGTCGTTTCTTTAGGCATATGATCCCGGGGATCCTGGGGAGTCTGGGGATGGTGCTGATTTTATATCTTTTAAACCGAGTAGGCTTTGTTCGGGATATGGTTTGCTGGCAGAGGTTGTTTCTAAATATATTTTTCGGCGTGTTGATTTATGCCGGATTGGTTAGGGTATTTTTTAATGATAGCCGTGCACTTTTATTTCAGGTTATTAAGGGTCTATGTGGAGATAAGAAATGAAATTTTTGAAAAAAATAAAAATTATGATCCACAGATTCGCTGGCAGGTATATTAACTGGCGGTACTGCCGTAATGCCGGGCGAAATGAAAAGGAAGGTCTCAAATTAGGGCTGATTTGCGAGGAATTCTTTCATGAACGCCTTCGCGGTTTTGGAGGGTTCGGCGTAACTCTTAAGTATATAACCGATCATTTTAATCCTAACGGCAATACTCTTAAAGCCATGGTCTGTTTGTCAACCCCGATGGATGTCCCCCGGCCAGTGGTGGAAAGGCACCATAACGCCGACGTCCTTTTACGGCCGGCCGCCAAAGGTTCCTATATCAGGAATTTTCTTCGGTATGGTTGTTTATTGTCGCGGCAGGATGTGAATGCCTTTCTTACTATTGAATACTATCCCTCCTATGAGTATTTTCTGGAGCATGTCACGGGGATTCCCTGGCTTCTTTGGATCAAAGACCCTAGGGACGAGGAGAAATGGGAAAAGATTCTTACCGTCGATCTTGAGCGCAAGGCCACTTTGAAAGAGGACTCAGAACGCCGGCAGAGGATTGTGCGGGACCGGGCGGAATCTTTGCGAAGGATGCTGGAGGTCAGCCGAAAAAGGGAACGCCGGGTCTATGTAGCCGCGGAAACCCCGGACTTTATTCCGATCGCGGAGCGTCTTTATGGAGTCTCTTTTCCGGTCTTCAGCAAATTACCAAAACCGATGCCTCTTAGAATTCAGGGGGAAGTTCCTTTCTCCGGGCAGCCGTCCTTTTTATTTTTGGGGCGCCTTGATCCGGTCAAACGACCGTGGGTTTATTTTGAACTGGCTAAACGCATGCCGGAATATATTTTTTATGTCGCTGGAGAGACCCATTATCCGGAGGTCATGGGACCGGTGATTGACCGGTATCGTGATGTGCCTAATCTTATTTTCTTGGGTAAGGTTTTTGGCGAAGAAAAAGATCGGATACTTAAGAGGGTTTGGGGGCTTATTAATACCAGCGTGCATGAAGGAATTCCTTGTTCTTTTGTCGAATCTTATAGTTACGGGAAGCCGGTGATCGCGGCTGTAAATGTCGATGGTCTGACGGAACGCTTCGGCGCTTATACCGGGGAAATTCTTGGAAACGCGGATGACGAAAATTCTCTCAAGCGTTTTCAGGAAACTGTCAGGAAGCTGCTCAGCAATAAGGAGGAGTTGACCGCGAAGTCCAGGGCAGCACGGGAGTACGTTGCCAAAACACATTCTTTTGAGGTATATGAGCGCAACGTTCAGAAGATTTTGTCTTCTGACGCGAATCTCATATAAAGGGTTAACTATGCACAAAAAGAAAGAAAAGAAGTTGAGTGTCCTGTACATCCTGGACAAATTTCCTGTTCACAGCCAGACATTTATCCTTAACGAAATTCTGGCCGTACGGCGGAAGGACATCAATCTATCGATAGTCGCCCTGAGACGCGGGAACTGGAAGAAAACGCATTCGTCCGCGCGTGACATAAGAGAAAATATTCATTATCTTTGTGATGTAAAACTTTTAAGAAAGCTTTATATAATATCACCGTTTATTTTTTTCAATCTCAAATCGGCAATAAGTGTCTGGAAACGGGCCTATGCCGCTGAACAGTGGAAGAAAGGAGCTTTGAAATGTTTAATCGATTGCTGTTATTTAACAGTCCTCTTTTCCGGTAAGATTGATCATATTCACGTCCATTTCGCTAAAACTGCCGCGGATTACGCCTATTATACGCATCTTCTTTCCGGGATTCCATACACCTTTACGAGCCACGGCTATGACATTTACCAGGAGCCGCCGAGAAACATGAGAGAAAAAACTGAAAACGCGTACAGGCATTTAACGGTTTCAAACTTTAATCGTGAATATCTTATTCGTCAGATGGACCTTCCTCCGGAGAGAGTGGAAGTCTGTTATCTGGGAGTAGACTTGAAAAAATTCAGTTTTTCTGACCATGGTCATAAAGATAAAATTATATTGAATATCGGGCGTTTGGAATCAGTTAAGGGGCACGAATATTTAATTGAAGCTTGCAGAAAGTTAAGGCAGGAAGGAGTTGATTTTAAGTGTCTGATTGTCGGGGACGGTAGCAGAAGGGATGAATTGACCCGGTTGATAGAGGAACGTCGTTTGGATGGGTATGTGCGGCTAGTAGGAAGCAAGACGAATGAAGAAATTGTGGAGTATTACCGGAAGTCAATGGTTTTTGCCCTTCCTAGTCTCTCGGAAGGGCTTCCTATCGTCCTTATGGAGGCCCTGGCGTGCGGAGTTCCCTGCGTTGCCAGTAATGTGAACGGTATCCCAGAGATCATTCAACACGAAAAAAGCGGATTGCTGGTTGAGCCCGGGGATGCAAACGGTCTGGCTGATAAAACTAAATTTTTGTTGGATGATAGTGAGATGAAAAGAAAATGTATACAAGAGGGGCTAAATCTTGTTAAGAATAGATTTAATATCGAGATTTCAGCTAACAAACTTATCTCGTTTTGGAATTAAGCCCCTGTGCTCTTGGCGCAGGGATACTTACTTGGACGCATGAAACAATGAATAAAGAGTGCGTTTATCCATATATTTCCGTCATCATCCCTGTCTACAACAGTGAAGGCATGATCGGCGATTGTCTGCGTTCCTTTCTTGCACAAGACTATCCGGCCGGCCGTTTTGAAATTATCGTTGTGGACAACAACTCGACAGACCGGACGGCGGAAGTCATAAAGCAGTACCCGGTTAAATATCTTCTGGAAGACAAGGTTCAGAGTTCCTACGCCGCCCGTAATACAGGGGCTGACGTTGCTCAGGGCGAGGGCCTTTTATTCTTTGATGCGGATCAGACGGTCGAGCTGGATTTCCTAAAGAAATTTACTCGGTACTGGGATGATAAAGGGTGTGGCGCCTTCGGTGCGCAGTATAAAGCGATGAATCTTGATAATAGTTTGGCTGGAAAGTTTTGGAGTATACAGGAAAACATTTGTTTTTCCAATGTTGACGGCGAAAAGGCCTTCAGTAAGCTGGGTGGTGGCAACACCCTTGTCAGAAAGACTGTCTTCCAGCAAGCGGGTGGATTTGATTCTACTTTGATCTCCTGGGGAGATTATGATTTTGCCTATCGCCTGAAACAAGCAGGAGTTAAGGTGAAATATGTGGATGACGCGGTGATCACGCATAAACAGCGGAATACATTTAAAGCCTTGTTAAGACGGGAATACCGGATAGGATTCGGAAAATCCGATTTCGAACGCCGGCATCCGGAGTTAAAGAGCAGTCTCTGTCGAGCGGCGTTCAAGGCTCTTGGACGGACAATTAGAGGAATCGCGGCTTTGGCCCTTGGCCTTGTTAAACCTTTAAAAGACAAGCCGCGGAAAGAGCATCTAGCCATGATCTATTTTGATATCGTCATTCGTTGGGCGCAGATTTTCGGACATCTGCATAATAGGTTGAGCCGGGGACGAGTACGTATCCCCGCGAAATGGTGAGAATTATGACTTACAAATCATTTCTCAAATCCCTCGACAAGCTGATCGACAGTATCGAGGACAACATCGTCAACGACGAACAGCGGGTGACCAACCTCAAGGCCGCCTGGACCGTTGGGCGTGATGTGTACAATTACAAGCGGGAGACCGGGATGACCACCAAGCAGATCGCCGAAGACGCGGGCGTCCCCAGCGGAACGATGGACAAGTTTGTCCGTGTTTACCGATTGTTCCCGAAGGGGGTCCGCGCTCAGATCGAAGGGCATCCTTTAAGCTGGGCCCATTATGCGGCGCTGATCTATGTCCGTTCCGAGGAGGCCCGGGAGTTTTATCTGCGGGAGGCGGCGCTGAAGGAGTGGAGTTCGCATGATCTGAGAAGGCGTATCCGTGATAACTATTTCAAAACCGTCTGGACGACGTGCCGTCCGGTAAGAAGGCCAAGCGGCCGGTCTTAAAGCCGGTCGGCCGGAGACTGTACACCTATGGTGCCAGGGTGCTCAAGGTCGTTGACGGCGACACGCTCCTGCTTTCGGTGGATGTCGGTTTCAAGACCGTTATGGAGCATAAGGTCCGCCTGCGCGGGATTAATTGTGCTGAAATGAAAACCAAGTTGGGAGACAAAGCCAAGAAGTTTGTCCGTGATCGTCTTCTGGATCCCGATGGTGCCGGCGGCCATGTGGTGATTTATTCATACAAGGCCGGGAAGTTCGGCCGTTATATCGCGGATGTGTGGTATCTGCCGCAGGAAAACGATCCCGAGGTCATTCTGAAGGAAGGCCGCCTGCTCAACCAGGAACTGCTGGATGAGGATCTGGCAGTCATTATGGAGTGATTGACAATACTACTTATAAGTAGTATAATTGACGTGAGATGAGTAAACATACTGATATAAAAAAAGAGCAAAAGCGAATTACGGCGTTAGTTACGGAAAAGTTTCCGCACTATTATCTGACGGGTGGGACAGCCCTGGCTTTTCATTTGGACCATCGCTTTTCTGAAGACCTGGATTTTTTCAGCCGCAAATACACTAGCGCAGAGGCTGACAAAATCATGGATTTTATCGCTTCCGAAACGGGGCATTCTTTTCAGCTTGATTCAGAAGAGGATCAGCCCGGTTTGGTGCCGATGAAAGTTTTCTTTCTTGAACTTCAAAATAAGGTTTTCCTGAAGATCGATTTGTTCAGGATTTTGTTGAAAATATTAAAGATGTCCAAAATGGGCTTCATTCCATGGAGGATATATATTACAGAAAAATTTACGCGGCGACCGGAAGCAGAGCGAAAGAAGGGCCGGCGGGACAGATTATTGCCACTGGACGGCAGAGTGTGAAGGATCTTTTTGACATCTGGTATCTTTCCTCGCGTGTTGAAGCTTTATCAGAATTCTTCTTTGAGTATTTCCCTTACTCAAGGATTGCTCAACTGGATGCCTGGTATCGTAGCTTCAGTAGACAGAAAACAAAACTGGAGCTTATTGATCTGGTTGAGGATGTCGACCCGGACGGGGTGTTTCGGCATCTGGATGAAGAAATTTTTAAAAAAACTCCGGATAAATTGTTATGAAGAAAGAAAAATCTATACACATTAACTGGCTCTGGGATACCCGTTTGGATGAAAAGAAGGTTAAGGATATCCTCAAAGATCCGGAGAATCCCCGGTTCAGCATTTATGCCGAGAAGCTTTTTTCGCGTGTTGATGATCCGGCTGTCGTTTTTCAATTTATTGATCAGACCACTTTCGCGCGCAAATGGCCGGCCATTAAAAAACGGATTGAAAAAGATGCTTGGGCCAGGAGTCGGGTAGAGTTCTGGCAGGTCCTTTATAGACGCTTGCGGTCAAGGTTACAGGAAGAGGGCGTTCGGTTGCGAACGCGAAAAGAGATCGGCTCGTTTCCCGAACGGATGACTGTGGCTCAACAGATCAGGAAGACCCGTATGCAAGCCGGATATACCCAGAAAGAATTGGCGGAAAAGCTGGGGGTGATTCAGCAATATGTTTCCAAGATCGAATCCGGCAGAGAAAATGTCACTATCGACACACTTAAAAAGATCGCGGACGTCCTTGACCGGCGGTTAACAGTCCAATTTACGTGAAGATGAAAATCTATATGCTGCGAGTAGCATTCTATAGCCTTATAAATGTGCGATATGGGGCATAAACTTTTGTATAAAATGAAACAAAACAACGAAAATTCCAATATCCGTGTCGCGCTTGTTTCCCCCGGTCTGGGTCATGTCAAACGCGGCATCGAGACCTGGACTGAGGATCTTGGCGAAGCCCTGACCGAGAGAGGTGTCGATATTACTCTCTATAAAGGCGCCGGGAAGAAGGAACATTCTTACGAAAAGGTTATTCCGTGCTTAAAGCGGTCTTCGGCCTTGAACAAATGGCTGATCAAACACCGGCCCGGGTTTCTGTGGCGGGTTGGGTTATCCACGCATTACACCCTGGAAGAGACAACGTTCACCTGGAATCTCCTGCCGGAACTGCTCTTAAAGCAGTACGACATTATTCATACGCAGGACCCGGATGTGGCGTATATCCTGCAGAAAGTTTGCCGTCTGGGATTGCTGAAGTCCAGGGTCATCCTGGCGCACGGGACTGAGGAAAGTTTTAAGTTTTTAGATCAGTTGGATTATGTCCAGCATCTGGCGCCGTATCATTTTGAAGAGGCTGTAAAGAATTGCGGCAAGCATAAAGATTGGGTTATGATATCAAATTTTGTAGACACAGACGTTTTTAGACTCCGGGAAAAAAGGGAAGAAGTGAGGGAAGAACTGGGGATTGCTCAGGATGATTTTGTTGTTATTTGTGTGGCCGCGCTTAAAAAGACACACAAACGTGTTGATTATTTGATAAAAGAAACCAGCAATTTAATCGGTAACGGTTATAGCAATGTAAAACTTGTTCTCATTGGAGTTCCTACAAAAGAAACGAAGGAACTCGTGGAACTGGGACAGAATTTATTGGGCGAAAGTTTGAGGATCCTGGAGAATGTGCCTCATTCCGAGATCCCGCTGTATCTGTCCGCGGGAGATCTCTTTGTTCTGTGTTCGTTAAAAGAGATGTTAGGCATCGTCTTCTTAGAGGCGATGGCCTGCGGAATCCCCTGCGTCGCCCATCAGTATCCGGTATTTGAATGGGTCGTCGATTCCTGTGGGAGCTGTATCGATATGTCGATAGACGGAAATTTGTCTCGCGAGATAGAGAAATATTTTAGTAACGGCTTCTATCAAGAAAAGCGGAAGAATACTCAAAAGCATATTGCCGAGAAATTTGAGAAGGATGTCATTATAAAACAGTATCTTTCCATGTATTCTAAAGTTTTGTCCGCATAGTGAAATGTTTATCGAGAATGAATGAGAATAGCTGTTTAGTCAGTGCTGTCATCCCGGCGTATAACGCGCGGGACTATATCGCGGAGGCGATCGAATCGGCCCTGGCGCAGACCTATGCCCCCATTGAGGTCATTGTGGTCGACGACGGTTCAACGGATGGGACAGAGGAGGCGGTGCGTCCGTTCGGCGATCAAGTCCGGTATATCAAAAAGGAGAACGGCGGTCCGGCCAGCGCCCGCAATCTGGGCATCCAGTCATCGAGGGGAGAATATGTCGCTTTTCTTGACGCGGATGATATCTGGCTGCCGGAGAAAACCGAGCGGCAGGTTGAAGTGATGAAGGATAACCCCGAATTGGGTCTGGTTTGCGCGGGTAGCTATGTTGTTGATAAAGACAACAATGTTATAACCGAATGGCATATGCCGGAAGACCGCGAAGAGACTTTCAAATCGGTATACGACAGGAATTTCATTCTCTGCTTGACCGTTATGATAAGGAGAGAATGCTTTGATAAAGTTGGACTTTTGGATACAAATCTGGAAATATCTCAGGATGTTGATATGTGGTTAAGAATTCTAAAGCATTACCCGTTCCGGTATGTTAACGAATTGTTTGCAAGGTACAGAGTTCACGCCGACAATATCAGTAAAAACATCGATAAACGGTATGCCGAGAATATTGTTGTCATTAGCAAACCTGAGGTCAGTGGAGATCTTGGGTTCCTGACCAGGTTGGTTCGGATGGGAAAATGTCATTATTACTTTGCGGACATTTTTCTTAAGACACGGTATTGTTTCACGGCAGCGTTAACTTACGCCAAAGCAGTCCTGATTTGCCCCTGGATTGGGGCCTATTACCATCCGGCAGAATGTAATAAATTCCGGTTTTCTTTGCCGTACCGGATATTAAAGGTTTACTGGCTGGTCTTATTCTCTTTATACCGGGGGATAAAACAGTCTGCGGGGTTCAAGATCCCGGAATACGATCTTCATCGTCGCGTATGGACAAACTAGTTTCCGTCATTATTCCGGCATATAACTCCCGTGAACATATCGCGGAAGCGGTGCAATCTGCCCTGGATCAGACGTATCAGCCGGTGGAAGTGATTGCCATTGATGACGGCTCGACCGACGGAACAGGCGAGGTGCTTCGATCCTTCGGAAATAAAATTCGGTATATCCGGAAAGAAAACGGTGGCCCTGCCAGTGCCCGTAACGTCGGGATTGAATCTGCTGCAGGTGAATTTGTTGCCTTTTTGGACGGGGATGATATCTGGTATCCGCAGAAGCTGGAAAAGCAGATGTCGTTATTTCAGGGAGATGTCGGATTGGTGTATGCGCGGGTTGATTCTTTTGACGAGAATGGTCCGGTCGAGAAAGTGCGGAAGCCGCTTATTCGCGGGGAAGTATTTGAGCGGCTGTTTAACAAGAATTTGATATCGACCTCAACCGTTGTTGTGAAGAAAGAATGTTTTGACAAGGTGGGGTTGTTTGATGAAGATCCTGATCTGATCTCGGTTGAAGATTATGATATGTGGCTGCGGATCGCGGCGTTGACAAAGGTGGATTTTCTGGATGAGCCGCTTATCAAATACCGTCTTCATCCCGGCGGTATCAGCAAGAATTATCACCGTTCTTATAATGGGGAAATGAAGGTCTTGACCAAGAATCTGGCAAACGTGAGCGGCAAATATCCGCGTCTGAAACAGGAGATACGCGGCCGTTTCGCGAAACTATTTTATGAATTCGGGTATGATCTGTTTGCAGCCGGGGCGCTGTCCGAAGCCCGGGCGGAATTCAAGAAAAGCATCCAATACAATCCGCTCAACGCGCGGGTGTGGGGATATTATGTGTCCTGTTTTCTCGGCCCGAAGTTTATAAATACGGTAAGAAAAATCGCTGTCATTGCGAGGAGTCCCGAAGGGACGACGAAGCAATCTTGAAGGAATTAACAATGTATCCGTATATATTTAAGAATCTTATCAATCCCTTCTATGAGACGGTCATCAAGCGCCGCAAGATGCTGGATTATCGCCGTTTTCTGGAAGAAAGCCAGTGGTGGCCGGCGGAAAAACTGCGCAATTACCAGCGGGAAGAACTAAAAAGACTGCTGAAACACGCGTATGAGCAGTGCCGTTTTTACAGGGAAACCTTTGAAAAGCTGGATTTGACACCGGAGGCGGTCAACAAGTATGAGGCCTTCCGCCGTCTGCCTATTATAGAGAAGGCGGATATCCGCGCCCGCAAAGAAGACATGATCGCCGGCAATTGGCGCGGCAAGACCTGGACCAAATCCACCGGCGGCTCGACCGGCGTGCCGCTGGAGTTGGATTATACCCCGGAGAGTTATGACTGGCGCGTCGCCGCCTGGAAACGCGGGTACGCCTGGGCCGGGTGCGAGGACGGCATGCGCCAGGTTTGGATTTACGGCGGGGATGTCGGTTCTCCTTCAGCGTTTTCACAGTGGAAAAAACGCCTGCATGAGCGTATCTACGGTCGGGTCACCTTTGACTGTTTTTATTTGACCGAAGAAAGGATGCGGGAGTGCCTCAATTTTATCCGCCGTTATAGGCCGCGGGTCATTGTCGGATACACCAATTCGTTGTATGATTTTGCCAAATTCGTCAAGACCAGCGGCGGTCTGGGTTTCAAGCTCCAGTCGGTCATCACCGCCGCCGAAAAACTGCATGAGTTCCAAAGACAGGATATGGAAGAAGTGTTTCAGTGCGGGGTCTATCATACTTACGGCTGCCGGGAGTTTATGCTCATCGCGATGGAGTGTCCGGAGCGCAGCCAGATGCACCTCACATCTGAAAATCTTTTTGTCGAAATTATTAAAGAAGACGGCACACCCGCCGGCCCGGGAGAAATCGGGGATGTCGTCATTACTGACCTGCATAATTACGGAATGCCCTTTATCCGTTACCGGATCGGCGACATGGCGGTCGCGTCTGATCATGTGTGTCCGTGCGGCCGGGGATTGCCGATGATCCGCGACGTCACCGGGCGGACTGCGGATTTGATTAAGGCCCTTGACGGAAAGGCCGTCTCCGGGGTGTTTTTTCCGCATCTGATGAAGGAATTGAAGAGCGTGGAAAGGTTTCAGGTCATCCAAAACCGGATTGACGAACTTGAAATCAAGATTGTCAAAACTCCTGAATGGGGAGACAGCGATATGAAATTTTTAGACGGAGAGGTTCGAAAGGTCATGGGTAATGAAGTCCAGATCAATTATGACTTTGTCCCGGACATCCCCTTAACCCCGACGGGTAAATACCGGGTCACGGTGTCCAATTTGAAGGAGTGAGGAGGGGTTGACATATGTAATATATATGTTACACTTGTAACACAATAGTTACATAGGAGGGCTTATGCGGTTTCATGAGGTATACGCGGATTTACTGAAATCCGAAGTAAAATTTAAAATTATTCAATTTTTGCTTAAACACGAGGCTTCTATGAGCGAGCGGGAAATTGCCTCTGTTTTGAAAATTTCCCATATGAGCGTTAACCGGACAATGCGGGAACTGACTGACATGAATCTGGTTCATTATATCGCCGTTGGCAAGGCTCATCTGTGGAAGGTCAATCGTCAAAGTTTTGCCTATAAGGCCGTAAAGCAGTTTATCGACAGCCTGAATAAGATGCCGGATCCGTTATCTGAGTTAAGGTATCTTGTTATGAAACATCTGCCAAAATCACTGGTGAAAAGGGCTGTTCTTTTCGGTTCAGTTGCCAAGGCCAGGGAAAAACCGGATAGTGATATTGATCTGTTTATTTTAGTTGAAAACATCCAAGACCAGAAGACGCTGGAAGAGGCCGTTGAGAAATTATCGATCAAATGTTTGGATACGTTCGGCAACCGCTTGGCCCCGTATATACTGACTAAGCGGCAATATAACGAAAAGAGGAATTTAGATGTTATTGGTGATATCAAAAAAGGCATTCAATTGTATCCTGATGGAAAGGTTAGTAAATGACACCGAAGTTCAAAACAAGGGATGTAAATAAATCTTCATATAGCAATTATCTAAAAAGAGCTGATGAATGTTTCAATGCCGCTCAGCATTCTTTGAAAAAACAGGAATGGAACGCCGCCGCAATTAATGCTATCCATTGTTGTATTGCTTCATGTGATGCCATGTGTGTGTATTTTTTGGGAAAGCGTCACAGCGGTGAGAACCATAATGATGCTGCCGGCCTTTTCAAAAGTATAGAAAACTCAGATGAATACAATACTAATGCCAACCGGATATTAAGGATTTTAAGGATGAAAAACATGGCCGAATATGAGGAAAGGCTGGTTTATAAATCCGAGGCAGAGAAAATTTTCAAAGATTGTGAACGTTTTTTTGAATTTGTGAAAGAAAAATTACCGGAATAATATTAAACTGTCATTGCGAGGAGCTTCGCGCTGCCAAGCGGCGAAGCAATTTTAACCAGAGGTTATTATGGAAAGTACTGAATATACAAAAGTCCCCCGGATCGAATTGGGGATCAGGGAGCGCCGGGATATCGTTGAAAAAGACGGTGTCGCGGTGTCCATCCATGGTTATCTGCAGGAGAAAGAAGAGTTTCAGAAAAGGCTGGGCCGGTGGGAAATGTCGAGCGAAAATCGGGGACATGTATCTTCGGTAGAACAACTAGGGGGACATGTACCTTCGGTTCGTGTCCCCGGGATCCCGGACGAAGAACTTATTCTCGCGGCCTACGCCAAATGGGGCGAAGACTTTATCCGTCAGATCGCCGGAAGCGTAACCATCGCGATCTGGGATGAAAACCGGAACCGCTTTTACTACTACCGGGATCGCATGGGGAATATGCCTTGCTTTTATGTTTACCGGGACGGTCTTCTGCTGATATCATCGGACATCGCTGGCCTGCTCAAAGACAGCCGTGTTAAAGCGGAGTTCCGTAAAGAAACAATCACGGAATTTCTTCTGGTCCGTTACATTTCCGGGCCGGAGACTATTTATAGCGATATCCGTCAACTGATGCCCGGCGAGTGTCTTATTTCCTCGGAAAAAGGTGTTACAACTAAGTCTTATTGGGATATGCAAAGCGCGGTCACGGGCCGGACGATGAGCCTCAACGCCGACGGCCACGTCGAACCGGTCGCCGAGATGATCCGGCAGAATATGAAGATCCGCACTGACCGCCATCCCGAGATCGGCGTGATGTACAGCGGTGGTCTGGACTCAACGTTTCTCCTGGCGCAGGCGACAGAGTTGGCGGAGAAGGTGCACGGCTTTACGATCGGATTCGGCGCGGAGGAAGACCGTGATTATCAGTACGCCAAGCAGTCGCGGAAATATTTCAAATACGAATTTCATCCGGTGAACGTCGGCAATAAAGAATACGCTGACAACCTTCCGCGGGCGATCAAGAATTTCAATTTCCCCATCGATCACCCCAACTTTGTGGCGCGGGATATCCTTTTCCGCAAGGCCAAAGAGGCAGGAATTCCGCATTTGATCGCCGGAGAAGGAGCGGACACGATTTTCGGCGGCGCGTGGTATGTCTCGCTGGACAAACATCTGACAGCCAAGCGTCTGATGCCGTTCAATGTTGCTCGTCTGATGCCGTTTCTTAAAAAGATTCGTTTTTTCCGTATGCTGGACAATGCTCTGCGCCTGAGGGAGGACGAATTGGTTATTCTTGATAAGACCTATACCGACCGCGGTCAGATCTGCCGGATTCTGAAGAAAGACGACGAAGTGATCCGTCAGGCTATGGCCTGGGTCCTCGGCGAGCTCAACGCGCTGGGGGACATGACCTCCATGGACAAGGCGTTTTATCTGGCGTTAAAGACCACGCTCGCCGTTTATCCGCGTGATCAGATCATCATGGCCGAGTCCAACGGTGTGGAATTGGAATATCCGCTTTTGGACAACAACATCGTCGAATATATGTACGCGCTTCCTTCGTCCATGAAGGTCAAAGATTTCCAGGCCAAGTATATTTTCTCGAAGGTCTGTCACAAATATCTGCCGGAGGAGATGGTCAAACGTAAAAAATGCGGCCTGCCGGTCCCGCTGGTCAGCTGGTTTAAGGATGATAAAGGGCTGGGCCGGTACGTCACGATGTTAAAAGAAGAACGCGCCCGTGCCAGAGACCTGATGGACTATGACGCGGTTGATCAGTATATCGCTGAATTTTATAAGGGAAATGATAAGGTTTCCGAACTGCTCTGGGTTCTGACCAACCTTGAGCTCTGGCAAAGAATTTTTATCGACAAGGACCCGCTATACACCTCGTAGGTGTACGCAAGGATAGATCAATGAAAGTTTTACATCTAGTCGGAAGCCTCGAGATGGGCGGTATGGAAACGCTGATCGTTGAGATCGCCGGCTTGGCAAAGGAAGAAGGTCTGCACGTTCCCGTCATCGGTTCTTTGAAGGAATCAATTTCATTGTTGGTCCGGCGCGCGCAGGATAAGGCCCTGGAGGTTGTGTACTTTGATCATAAACGTTCTTTTATAACGGTACGGCGTATCGCGCGGTTTATTAAGGAAGAAAATATTGATCTTGTGCATACACATAATGCCGTCGCGCATGTCAAGGGCGCCGCGGCGGCGAGAAAATGCAAGGTCCCACTGGTGCATACCAAACACGGCAACGTTTTGCCGTTCCGTTCCTGGCGGAGCCGTTGGCTGAATAAACGGGCGGCCAAATATTCCAGCCGGATTATCGCGGTCTCCGACTGCGTGCGGGATACCATTATTAAAGGGTACGGTATTTCACCGGAAAAGGTGATCCGCGTCCATAACGGGATCAGTCTGAAACAATTTTTCCCGCGTCAGGATTATGGCCTGGATGAAGCGGTTATCCGCGTCGGGGCCGTCGGGAGGCTGTCAAAAGAGAAAGACATCCCGACGGTGCTGAAGGCCTTTAAGTTTATCCTGGACAAATTTCCGCGGGCGGAGCTCAGCATTATCGGTGACGGCGCGGAACGCGAATCATTGGAAAAGACGGCTGAGGATTTAGGAGTCGCCGATTCGGTGCGGTTTTTGGGCGCGCGCGACCGGGTCTGGAAGATCCTGCCGAAACTGGATATTTTTATGCAAACTTCCATCATGGAAGGTATGTCTTTGACGGTCCTCGAGGCGATGGCGGCCGGTCTGCCGGTCGTGGTCACCAAAGTCGGCGGAAATCCGGAAGTCATCCTTGAAGGGAAGAACGGGTTTCTGGTCCCGGCCGGAGCACCGGAAAAGGCGGCGGAGGCCGTCATCCGGCTTTTAGAGGACAAGGCCCTGCGCGAAACAATCGGCCGCGCGGCCCGCCGGCGTGTCGAACAGGACTTCAGCCTGCAGAGCATGGTTGATAAATATGAAGAGGTGTATAAAAGTGTTGTGACAGTAAATAGGGGTCAACTCCCTATTTTGCCGATTAAATAGGGATTAAATAGGGGTCAACTCCCTATTTTGCCCCGAAAGCATTTATGAAACCAAAGTTATTAATTTTTTCCAACGTCTATCCCCGGTCGCTGACGCCCAACACAGGGTTTTATGTGCGCGACCAGATTTTACAGTTGAAGGAATTCTTTGAGATCAAGATGATCGTCGCGACTCCCGTCCGGTCTTTGAAAAAAAGGCTGGTGACACGGGAATATATCGATGGCATTGAGGTTATTCAGCCGGATTATCGGACGGTCCCCAAAATCGGGGTGTTCTTCAGCGCCGGAAACTATGAGCGCGCGGCAGCCGGAATTGTGGATGATTTGTACAAAGAATTTCCTTTTGAGATGATCGTTTCCTACTGGACGTATCCGGAAGGATACGCGGCCGGCAGGCTGGCCCGTAAATATCGTGTTCCATTGGTCATCCGGCCGCGGGGGTCGGACATCAATTTGTTTGTGTCCAAACCCGGCCTGCGGTTTCTGATCAAACGTTCTTTAAAACGCGCGGACAAGGTTATCCCTAACGCCGAAAGCGTTCTGCGGAAGATCCGTTCACTGGGGATTTCGGAAAAGAAATCGTTGTATATCTTAAACGGCGTCAATACCAGAGAGTTTCACCATATGTCCATGGACGCCTGCCGGAAAAATCTGGACTTCGCCGAAGGTAAGAAATATATTCTATTTATCGGAAATTTCCGTCCCGTCAAGGGCGTGGACTTTATTTTGGAGGCAATAAAAAGATTGGACCGTGAACAAAGGTCGGTCCTGCGTTTCATTTTTCTGGGCAGCGGGCCGCAGGAACAACTGATCCGCGAAACGGCAAAGGAATTGCGCGCGGTTAACATCAGGATCATCGGAGACGTGCCGCACGACCGGCTGGTCGTGTGGATGAACGCGGCGAATCTGCTGTGCCTGCCGAGTCTGAATGAAGGCTGTCCCAATGTTGTGATGGAGGCCATGTCCTGCGGTCTGCCGGTCGTGGCTTCGCGTGTCGGGGCGGTCCCGGAATTGATTAATGATCCCGAACTGGGTGTGGTCGTCCCTCCGGGCGATGTGGACGCTTTGGCCGATGGAATTGTCAAAGGAGTGCATACGGGATGGCGCCGGGACAAGATGATGGACCGCGTCAAGGAGCTTGACTGGCCCCGTGTTGCCAGACGGCTGAGAGATGAGTTTATGAAGTTGATGGTTGATAAAGTTTGACAAAACCAATAATTAGTGTTATTTTTTAGTTATAAATAACTAATAACATGCACCGGAATAATGAAATTTTTGGAATTTAAGACCCAATTTGACAATACCCATGTCGTGGACATCCGCAATGTAGAGACATTTTTCAATGGAATTGACCGCCGGCGGCTTTATGAATGGCAGAAGCGGGGCCTGATGATCAGGCTCTCCAATAATTATTATGGTTTTGCCGACATGCCGGTTAATGATCAGGGGCTGAGAGCTATCGCGTCGCGTGTTTATCAGCCGTCCTATGTGGGGTTGCAAAGCGCGCTGGGGTATTATGGTTTTATTCCGGAAGCTGTTTTTCAGGTTATAAGCATTACGACCCGCCGTAATAAAACTTTAAAGAACCCGGTGGCAAATTTTCGTTACCGGAAAATCAAGGAAAGTCTTTTTTTCGGATACAACGCGGTCGATGAAGGTCTGGATTCTTTCTTTATATCTGATCCGGAGAAGACGATTCTCGATATGTTGTATTTCTTACCCGCGTCCGATCAAAAGGATGTGCTCGAAGAAATGAGGTTTAATTTGCGGGAAATCCGTTCGCGAGTCAATCCGGTTAAGATAAAGGATTATTTAAAGATATTTGATTCGCCCAAGATGGAAACGGCGGTCAAATTGCTGATGGAGATGGCCAATGTTGAATCTTGAGAGTATTCTCAGTCGTTACCCTCAGCGTATGCGGGGGTTTAAAGAAAATATCCTGAAGGAATATTTGCAGTACAGAATTTTGGATATCATTTATAGTTCTTCTTACGCGGATCGTCTGGTTTTTATGGGAGGGACAGCTGTCCGTATTGTTCACGGCGGTGTGCGTTTTTCTGAAGACCTGGATTTTGATAATCGGGGGTTAAGCGAAGAAGATTTCGAGAAGGCGGCTAAGCTTATTGAGTCAGAATTGTCACTGGATGGGTATAATGTGGACATCAAAAATGTCTTTAAAGGCGCGTACCACTGTCATATCCGTTTCCCGGGTTTGTTATTTGATCACGGTCTTTCGGGTTATAAACAGGAGCGTATTCTTATACAGATTGATGCTGAACCGCAGGAGTATGACTATTCACCGGAGAAATTTCTTCTCCGGCAGTTTGGAATTTTCCGGTATATCAATACCGTTCCTTTACCGCTTCTTTTGGCTCAGAAGATTCTGGTTTGTCTTAACAGGAAGCGAACGAAAGGGCGGGACTTTTTTGATGTGGTTTTCTTAAGCGGAATGACCGAACCGGATTACGGGTATTTGAAGATAAAGGCCGGGATCAATTCAAAGCCCGGGGTGATGGAAGCATTAAAACGTCGTGTGGATACCGTCAATTTGAAAACTTTGGCGGAAGACATCGAACCGTTTTTATTTGATCCCTCTCAAAAAGACCGGGTTATCTATATGAAAGAATGGCTCAGTTTATAAATAGGGGTCTATAAATAGGGGTCAATCCCCTATTAAATAAGAGTGTCATTGCGAGGAGCCGGCGCGGCCGGCGACGAAGCAATCTTACATAGTTGTGAAAGG
>Ga0114931_10002848_pt1 | contig 22008 bp, 22 predicted proteins | sample 2SBtaG_FD_89579 | JGI IMG/M metagenome (GOLD analysis project Ga0114931, IMG submission 89579) | Deep subsurface microbial communities from Kolumbo volcano to uncover new lineages of life (NeLLi) - 2SBTROV14_V59a metaG | ecosystem: Environmental > Aquatic > Marine > Volcanic | place: Kolumbo... | reverse complement strand
TGGTGCTATTGCAGGATTTGCAGTATTAAGAAGAAGAGATTAACTCTTCTAACTTTTTTTTTTTTTTAATTATTATATGCTTTATCATGATGTTTAAAAGATACTAGAAATATTGTACTTTCTTTAATTTCATATTTTAATACATAACTGTTCAATATATGAACTCTTCTTCTGCCCGCTAATTCATTACGTAAAGGTTTGTAGTGAAAAGGATTATTTAGAATTTGATTTACTTTTCTTCTTAATATTTCTTTTAATAACGGATTTTTTATTGTTGCTTTCTTTATTTCTTTTTGATATTTTTTTGATAGATTTAGGAGATATGTCATTAATGAATTCATCAACAGAATTATATTTTATGCTATTTGTTGTATTTTCGGATAATTTTCTAGATTCTCGGATATAACTTTCTTTAAAGGGCAGTTCATCAACAGGATGCCAGTCTATTTTTTCGCAGAAAGTCCAGTCTTTATTAGATACTTTTTTTGTTTTTATATATTTTTCAAAAATAACTTTTTTCCTACTTTCTTCTCTGGCAATTTCGCTCCAATTAATATAAGAAAGAGTTTTTAGTTCGTTTTTGAAGTCTTCTTCTATAGACAAGGTTAATGAAGTCATTTTCTTTTAAACTCCTTCAATCTTTCCTTAAATCTTTGTTTAATGTATTCAGGCCAATTTATTTCAGGAAATTTATCCATTTCTTTTTTCAATTCTTCATTTATTGATACAGTAAATGTTGTCATTTTGTTATACTAATTTTCGTTTATACACTAGATTTCGTTTAAGTTTATATATCTTTCTCTTCTAATTTCGGAAAACTTGTTATTTCTAACACCTTTGTGACTACAAAAGGTTTTTATTTAACGAAGAATTTCTGTTTTACTTGGGGGGAAAGCTTAGCTGGTTTCTGGGTGAAATTATTTTTTTCGGATAAAAACACAAGACAATTCATGAATTTTTCGACGACATAAAAAGAAAAGCACTGGTCATTTGTTGACTAAAATTCCTTTAACAATTAGTTATTTCTTATGATATGAATTTTAATGAGATAAAGTTATTTTTGAATAAGTTAGATAGTGCAAAAATAAAATTTTCGAATCATTTTTTTACAAGATTAAACGAACGAGAAGGAAATGTAGATGAGGTTATATTCAATCTTACTAATCCTAATAATTTAGTGCATATGGAATTAAATGAAGGTAAATATGTGTTATATTTCAAAATAAGTAATAGTAGAACAATGATACTTCCCATTGTAATTGAAGGACAATATTTATATGTTATCACATATATTCTAAGATATAGAGCGTGGAAAAAATGAAAGTTGTAGATTATGATAAAAAGTAAGATACTTTATTTTTGCATAAAGGTTTTTTAAGAGATGAAAAATTTAAAGGAAATTTAGATATCGGAAATCTTATTTTAGATATATCTACTAAAAACAGAATTTGTGGCATAGAAATACTAAATGCAACAAAATATTTAAAAGATTTTAGAGTCGATAAAAAAATGCTTTCTAATCTTAAAGAAGCTCAATTTAATGCAAATAAAAACATTAATAGCATAAGTTTAAGTCTGCTTCTCAAGTCCTCTGTTAAGACAATTCCTGCAAAAATAGCTATTCCGTTGAATAATTAAATATTATTTCAAATGTTTACATTTAATACTTAAATTTTTTCTCATATTTTTTATGACCCATCCATTCCAAAATAATTGAAACAATAACAATTTCTTGATTTTCTACAGAGTATAAAAGTCTCCAAGCATTTGGTAAATTGTATTTCCAAAGATTATGTATTTTGTGTTTGTTCTTGTATTCTTGTGGAATAAGTTTCTTAGGAATTTGAATTCCACAAAAAGCATTTTGTTCAATATCTTTAAATGCTCTTATTAACCAAGAATATACTTTGTTTTCATCTGATTTAGATAGTTCGATAAAGGCTTTTTTTACTTTTTCATCGCCGAATTTTACTTTTGATGGAAGTTTCACTCTGTGTTCCAGAATAAATTATTTTTATTTATGTGTTTCTCACTTTTTTTCGGATAAAATATCCAACCAATTTTTCTTTCAGAATCTATTGAGATTTTTCTCGAGTAAAGCAAATAATCTATAACAACGCAAAATGTTTGATACATCATTTTTTTCGGAAGATTTTCCCATAATGCTCTTTTTTTGAATTCTCCATCATATTTTTTTATAAATTTCTCTACCATTAAAACTGTGTCGAGCCTAGGGTATCTTAAAATTTGCTTAGTTTCCATGTTATATCAATAGATATAACAAGATATATTTAAATTTTTCTAATGTTTTTCCAGAATTCTTTTTTCTTTTTTCTATATTCCTCTATAGAAACACCATCACACTCTTCTTTTAATTTGATATATTTTTCTCTTATTTCAGGATTATTTTGGAGTTTTTTTGACTGTTCTAAATATGTTTTAACTTGTTTGTGATTTGGTTTAAAAATGTGTAAATCACAACGCACACCATAATATCTGTTTCTCATATGTGCCTCATATTCTTCAATAGGACCTTTTGTAAAGCCCATTTTTGCCATAGTCTCATAAGTTTTTGGAATATCATCACTTATTAGAAGAATATCAATCTCTTTTCTACCTTTAATCTTTGCTGAAGCAGAACCCACATGATAAACTCTTTTTTCTGTTTTCAGAATTTTTTTCTTATATTTTTTGTAAATATTTTCCCATTCTGGATTGTAATTAACAATTTTAACTTCATTCATTTTTAATTCTCTTAATTGCTTCTTTAATTGTTTTATGATCATGACCATAGTGAATTAGCGCTTCCTCAATTTCGTGTAGATAATAGCCTTCTTCTCGTTCTTTTTTGATGTAGGGTATTAATTGATTAACAATATTTTCAAATGTTTCCGGACTTAAATGTGCATTAACAGGTTTTTTATGTCTAATAGTTGATTTAGTTGTCTTTAATTGCTTGAAAGCAAACTTAATTAAGTTTTCTTGAACACCCTTTCTTTTAAGAATGTGCCTTATTGCAAGTTTATGATACCCTGCGTTTAGCGCGTCTTCAACATATTTTGTGACTTGTTCTTGTGTTTTATTAAGTTTTACTGGTTTATAATCTTGTTTAACCCAAATCATAATTCCTATTAAAAAACCTATTAATAAAAGAGTTATTACAGCAAAATAAGGTCTTTTAGACTCAACAGGGTCTATTTGTTTTGGTTGTTCTGTAGTTAATTCTTCTACAGGTTCTATTATTTTATTTTCAACACCAATAGCAAATATACTTAGTCCCGGAGATTCTGCTTCATAATGGACGTAAGTGTCGTCTTCTTTTATTATCTTTGTTGGAAGAGCAGTCCATTTAGTTGTGTATCTAAACAATTTTATTTCTTCTTTGTTTAAGTTATTGTTTTTTATCCATTCTTTTTTGACTTTGAAAGATTTTGTAACACTAGTTATGTCTTCATCAGGAATTTCTTCATGAGTGACTTTTATGTACTCATAGACTTCTGCTTCAGGTTCAGGTACTTCTTTTGGTTTTTTTATTGTTGAAACTTTAATGTTTTTTCCTAAAGATAATTTTTTAAGATTAACAGTAATTTTTTCTGTTGTTTCATTTTTAACATCAACAATTAAAACTTTTGATTCTTTTTTTTGAATTTGCGTTACTTCTTCAATAACATTTTCTTCAACTGTTGCTGTGGCGCTTAGTCCTCCTCCTCCACCACCGCCTCCTCCTCCTCCGGAGGATTCTTGTGCAGGTTCTGTTGCGGTTGCGCAGAGTATGCTTGTTTCATTGGTTTCATTATTTATATCTCTAAATTCAAACCAAGCACAGTTATTTCCTTCAATTGTTGACTTAGTGATGCTAATAGATGTATTTGTCTGATTGATTTCGTTTGTTGTTTGAGTCCATATTCCTGAAAAATTATCATACAAAGTGTATTCTTCTAAAATTTTATTATTGGTTACATCAACAGAAATTGTGACTTGGTCGCCTGTATCTACGCTGCTAGGTGTCATTGCTAAGTTTGAATACAAAATATTTGATGGCTCAACATAAATTGTTGATGTGATGCAACTATAATCGGTTTGATTTGTTTTGTTAACTGTGTTGTTTATGAAGAATTTAATGCATGTTATTCCTTCTTCTGATATATTTACTATTTCACTTATTGTTGCATCGTTTGAGTTGATGTTATTTGTAATATTTGTTTCGTTGTTTATTTCTAGCGTGTATGAGTCTAATTCGTTATCTGAAAAAACATGTAAAGAGAAATTTACAGAGTCATTTACATAAGGATTTGAATTGTTGTTTTGGTAAGTATCATATTGAACGCCTGAAGTGTCTGTAATTATAAAACTATTTGAAACACCTTCTTGACTTATGTTTTCTCCATCATTTAATGTTATTTTACAAAGCCATGTGTCTCCAATGTTTGTGTAAGATTTATCTAAAGTTGCTGTGAAACTTGTTCCCGAACTGTAACTATTATTATAATCTACAGTTGTGTTTAGCCCATCTCTAAACCATTTTACAGTTACATTTAAAGGGTTGTTATCAGGATCAGTTATTGTTGCTTCACAATCCAAGTCTTGCTCAGCTAAATTCGTTGCGTTTTCCGTTGACAAAGTTGGAGAGGGAGTTAAAGGAGGATTGTTAGGAAGATTTGGATCTAATACTAAATCATCAATTAAAACTTGCTGTCCAGGTTCTAAAATAAGAGTTTCATTTTCTGAATTGTTGTAAAGATAAGCAGGCACAGTTAAATTATATATGTCGTTGTAAGGTATTTGTAAGTATGTATTAAATACTCTGTTTCCAGAAGAACCTGTAACGTTAATTCTCATTGATTTGTTTTCAATTATTGTTACGTTAACTCTGTCTCCTGTTGCTACAAAGGTTAAATTCTCATTTTCAACATAATTGTATTTGAAAGTGGATTTAGTTATATTATCATCGAAATTCCAAGCACCAAACACTCTAATATGATTTCCACAATCATATAATTCATTATATGACCAATTAGTATTCATAGAATTGTCATATAGGCAATACTTTGATACATTTCTAAAAATATTATTTCTAATAACGTTATTTGTTGTAAAATCTCCATTTTCCATAGCTATTCCTGATTCTTGATCAAATGTTAAATTTTCAATTGTATTGTTTTCAATTATATTTTCTGTAGAACTTCCTATGTATATGCCAGAATCACCGGATGAATAATCAGAACTATCTTTTGTTATTATGTTATTTGCGATTAGATTATTTCCACTTAGTGTTTCATTTAAATCAGAGTGCGTGTCTATTCCGTGATGTAGGAAATTAATTATTGTATTTGAAATAATTCTGTTGTTCCAAGTGTTGAAATGAATGTTGTTCCAACTTGAGTTAATAATAGTATTTGATTCTATTAGTGTATTATTTGAGTTATCGCTTGCAGATATTCCCCAAAGACCTTGATTAGAAACAGTATTTGATTTGATTTCTGAATCAGGATTTGTTTCCCTTAATGTTATTCCATATTTGTAAGTGTCTACAATGTTTCCTTCTATTATGTGATTTCCTCCAACTCCATAAAAATCAATACCTCTAGTAAGACTTCCAGTAGCTCCGCCTGAGATATTATTATAATTTATTGTGTTATTATTTGAATTTGTAAATAGTATTGCGTTATCTGCATTGTTTGTTAGAATGTTATTTGTTAATGTGCTGTGATTAATGTTGTAACCTGTTATGCCGTTTTTGAAGTTTGATATTGTGCAGCCATTTATTTTTGCAGAATTTGCATCTATGGATATGCCTACGCTATTTGAATCATCAGATCCTTCAATAATTGTGTTATCGCAATTCAAAGTTATGTCGTTCGTGTAAATTCTAATTGCTCCATTTGTATTTGTGTCATTCAAATAATATGTTCCGTTGCAAAGAGTCATGCTAAAAGTAACTAATAGATCTTCTTCTGGAACGACGCAGCCTCCGGGTCCGTAAGTTACCATTCCTGAGGGTCCAAAATTTGTCGCGATAAATGGCACTGCTGCAAATACTCCTAATAGGAATAATCCTAGTGCAATTTTTTCAAGTTTTATTCTTTGTTCGTGCGACATCATTTTTTCTTTGCGTTTCTAAGTGTTATCCAGATTGATTGATAGGGTTTATTGAGTATTTCAGCTATACTTTTTACGGAATAATGAAGTTCTTTGTTCATATAGTGTGTTAGTGCCTCCAGCGGTGAGAAATGCCTATTTTGGAAAATATTTAGGGGTACATATATATTTATCTGTTTAGTTTTTAAAGAGTTTTTTTTGTCTTTAGTTTTATTTATAACTGACCAAATTGTTCTTGAATCTCTATTTAAAAGAGATGCAATTTCTGAATTAGTTAATTTTAATTCTGTTTTTAGATAGTAAACTAAGTTTTCAAGAATTCCGTATTTGTTGTCAGTAAAACAACTAATTAGAATGATTATTTCTTTAGAATTTTCTATATATGAACGTAGAGCTAATTCTAATTTGGCGATATTGTTTGGTGTCAATATCTTATTATTTTATAATTTAATATATAAAGGTTGCTATTAATCTTATTATTTTATAATAAAACATAATAAAATAAGATTATTTCTTCTTCTTGGCAGGTTTTTTTGCAGTTTTTGGTTTTTTTAGATATACAAATTTAGATGCAATCCACCAGAATAATGTAAAGTATATTATGAATACAACCCAACCTATGTTTTGATGAAACATACCTATAGCAAATTTTGGTGAGACATAAATACCTGTTAAATAAAGTAAAAATATCCTAATGATATTGCTAATATACATTCCAACTACGCCAATCGGAAATAAAAGAAGCATTCTTTTTTTGTCTATTTTCTTGTAATCTAATAAAAATATGAAGAAAAATAATGCTGTGAATAAGAAAAATGAATCTATCCCAGAACAAGCAGAACCAATTATTGCTCCAAAACCTTCAATTCTCAAATAAGGTCCTGATGTTCTTGCCGCGGAATATACTTGATCATAAAATATACTAAATGTCCATTCTAAAGATTTCGCGACGCCCGAACTAAAATATCGCCATAAGGATTGTACGCCAATCAAAACAAAGTATACTAGCAGTCCTCCTCCAGTATAATATTTCCATTGTTTTTTGAATGCCAAGTATATTTCTTTTATGAAATCAGTGCCAAAAACAGCAATAAATAGCATTAATGGAAATCCTATGATAAACAAATATAATACAGGTATAAACAGATATGTTAAGGAAAGTGCTAAATCTAAATTATTATGTATCCAATATCTTATTATGTAATATATTGCGATTACTACAGGTGTTAAGATACCAAAGATAATAGAATCTCTGAGTTTTGTTTTAGGAACCCTCATAGACTTTAACTTTTCTTTATTGATTAATGCAAAGGCTATCGCAACTACAAGTCCTGTCGTAGCAATCATTCCTGAAAAAACTGGCTTAAAATCAGGAGGTATTACTAAATTACTATAGAAAGGAAGAAGAGCAAAATAAGCATTGATAAAGAATCTAACTCCTATGAATAATGCTATAAATATTGCAAACTTTATTACAATTGTTTTAAGATTATTAGGAATCTTTAATTTTTTCTTATTTTTTGTTTTTGCCATTTTTTTTGTACGCTCCTTTTCTATGAATTTGAGATATCATGTTTTTTATCAATTTTCTATCATGCTTATCAAATAATTTCAACATATTCTTTCCAAAAGTATTGATTTTTGAAAAATAATAAGCTTCGTAAATACATAAAACACTGAATATGAAAAGACTTATAGCTGTTGCAAGTGCTGCTCCTTCAACACCCATTCGTGGAATTAATGCATAATTTAGTCCGAGATTCATAATTAATACTGCTAAAATATTTTTTGATACAATCTTTGTTTTTTTCTGCATATTAAGTAAATCTGTTGAAACTTGACTCAATGTGTAAAACAATATTCCTATTGAAAGTATTATTAGTGCTGTTGCACCAGAAATATATTCTGAACCAAATAATAAACCAATTATTTGTTTTCTAAAAATAATGATAAATACTGATAAAATAACACCTCCATAAAATATCCACTTACTGATTATCTGACTTATCTCTTTAATTTCTTTCATTTTTTTATTTGCATAAGCCTGATTAATGATTGGAGTAAACAGGGTTAGTGCTGCTGTAGGGACAATCATAAGTAAAAATGCGATTGGTGCAATAGCGTTGTAAATTCCCACAGACCGTGCTCCAGATATATTTCCCAGAACAATTGAATCAGAATACAAAATTAAAGAGGAAACCATATAATAAAATGTTAATGGCCAGGAATATTTGAAAAGCTCTCTAAAATTAAATGCTTTCTTTACCCTTGTTTTGAATAAATTAACTAAATTTTTATTAATTAAATAATAAAATATCAAAACATTAATTATTGTACCTACTAAAAAAGCAATCGCTGCACTAATTATTCCCCAACCCATGTTGATTAACAATAAAGTTAAACCTACTAATACAAGACTGTTAAGTATGTTTTGAACATAAACGATGTAATTTACTTTTTTGAAAGCTCTAATTACTGAATATGCAACGCTACTCATAACTGAAAAAGGAATCGCTAAACAAAATAAGTGCAGTATTGGTGTTAATCCTGGACTGTTGAAAAAATGCGTTGCAATATAATTTGAATAAATAAATAATGCTGTGGACAATATTACACTTATTATCAGAGTTATTAGTAATCCTGAAAGAATGGTTCCTGCAATTTTTTTATTATCTTTTTTTCCGAGATAATATGATGTATATCTCATAACACCATAATCCATTCCCATTAAGCTTAAAACAAGAATTGCGCCATGAATTGAAAAACCGATTGTGAACAAACCATACTCTTGAGTTCCTAATCTTGCAGTTATAAGTCTAAATACAAGCATAAATATTTTATTTATAATCATGCCTAAGATGACAATTAATGCTCCTTTCAATATTTTATTTACCCAACTCATTTTGTTCTAAACACCGTTATATCTCCGTTGTCGTATATTTCTTCGAATTGAATGTCTGATCTAAACTCATTTTTTGACAATGTTGCTTGATAAGGATATTTTGAATTTTCAAATAATTCAAAATAATTAACATCGTGTTTTATTAATTCTCTTTTTGTTCTATCTATTCCTGCTGTTTTTAGAATAGCATTATAATCCAACACATATTTATCAGAAGAAGATTCTAATCTTCCGACCATTACTGGAAGTCTTTGTCCAAATACTTTCTCATCACTTTCTCTAAATGTCTCTATCCAATTTGTTGATTTAAGAATTGTATTTGGAATTGCAGGTTTTTCTATTAAAATGTGTTGAGCTAGAAAAACTGAACTAAAAACAATTAACACAATAAGTGAATATTTCATTATCGTCTTATATCTTTTTGACAATGTCTTGTAAAGATAAAATGTTCCTATTGCAACACCAATATAAATCATAGGCGAAGTGTAAAAGTAAAGTCTGCTTGATAGATTTGTTCCTATGAGTCCGCTTAATCTTTCTCCTAAGACAATTATAATAAAGCTTGAAAGCATTAACTGAGCAGTTTTATTGTTAATTATGTTCTTTATCATTAAAACTAATGTAAAAGGTATTAAAAGAAAAGGAATGATTCCCCAATGTATGAAATATACATAATTTCTAATTATGTCCTCTGCTCCGATACGAACGTTCCAAAAGGAATATATGCTTGATAAAGGATTAGATAGTATTGTTCCCAGACCCTCTATTCTGACGAATTTAATGAATGATGTTGCAATAAGTCCTGCAATTATAGTAAAGAATAACAAATATGCTCCAATAAACCATCTTTTCTTAATATTGACATTTAATTGTTTAAATACAAGTTCTTTTGTTTTCATCTTTGTTGCAATTATTACAGATATTATGCTAACTGCAATAAGAATTCCTGCACCAACACCAAAAAGATTTAATGTGCTTTCAGATAAGTTCAAAAAAGTAAAATCTTGTCCTAAAAATGTGTTTCTCGTAACAAATTCGTTAATTAAAAAGATTCTATAAATTAAGAAGTATGAAACACTTAGTGACAAAGCAGTTTCTGCAAATAAAGGAACAATGTTGTTAGTTATTACATTTAATCTATTTTTATTAAAAATCAAGAAGAATATTCCAATTACACCAAGTATTAACAACCACGCAAATATAGATGCTCTATGTGAAATAAAAAGAATTGTAAGAAATATGCTTGAAAATATGAATTTTTTCCAAATATTAATTGAAGATGTGTTTACAAATAAAACAGCAAAAATTAGAATTGTTCCAAGAGTTGTTGGAAGAGCATAATTAGGTCCAAGCATTACACCTCCACTGATAATAGTTGAGCTGAAAAACAGTGCAAACAGGCCTATTATTTTGTTTTTTGTAATCTTTAATGCTGCAGCAAAAATGAATAATGAATATATTATCCAAAATACTGCATTTGTAAGAACTGTTAATTGAATATCTAATCCTATTGTTTGCTTAATAACAGAAAAGAATATTTGTAATCCTGGAGGATATGATAATTTTGCTGTTCTTCCTATAGATTTTTCATAAGAATCAATAATCATATTATCTGTATCCCAAGGTATGCTGTTTTCTACACTTATTTGTTGTGTTCTAATAAGCATAGATATAGAATCATAACTTCTTGCAGGTGGTGCACTTGAGTCTATTATTAACGGAATTGCTGTAAAGAGCAGTATTTGAAATAATATTATTAACGCTGCAAGTTTATACATTGTTTTATTCTTCATTTTTCTACCGCTTTGCATATATTATTTGATATTGTTTTCCAATTAAAATTTTTGATAACTTTTTTTCTTCCCGCATTTCCCATTTCAGTTCTACTTTTCTTGTTTTTTAGCAAAAAGTCTATTTTATTTTTCATTTCCTCAAAATCATTCGGATTTATTTTGTATCCTTCTTTTCCGTTTGTGATTAGAGAATCATAAAATTGAAAATCCCAGACAACAACAGGCAAATTCATGCTCATTGCTTCCATACAGGTTCCGGGTAATCCTTCATGATATGATGTAGACACGTATATTTTTGAAATATCATAATATTTGCTTATTTCTTCATATTTTACCTTCCCTAATATTTCTATATTTGAGTATTTTTCTAGGGATTTCTTAACGTTTTTATATTCTTCCCCTTCACCTACTATGACTATTTTTTTATCTTTTAGCTCTTCACAGAGTTTTACCAGTGCCTTGCTTCCTTTTTTTATTGTAAGTCTTCCCGCGAACAAAATATCATATTTTTTAGTAAGCTTTTTCGTTTTGAAATTATTTGAATCAACCCCATTAGGGATTATTGATATTTTTTCTTTTTTTACCCCATAGTGTTCTAATTCGAATTCTCCTTGTTTTGTTAAAGTAATAATTCTTTTTGCTTTTCGAAAAAGTTTTTTTTCTAGAAAAATTCTAATATTTTTTTCTATTGTACTCATATTAGATTTAGTGTGTTTTTTCTTGTATAATTCTTCGCTCTGTCCTTTATACGTAGAATGTGCTGTTAGAATATATTCTACTCCTTTTTGTTGAAATAAATTTGGTAGCAAAGGAGGTATGTGGATAATGCATTTATCAAATCCGCTTTTCTGAAGTTTAGCAACTTCTTTCCTGCACTTTTTTCCCCAAGCAATTTTTCCAAAGAAATTAATTTTGAAGGGGATTTTTATTATTTTGATATTTTTTGGTTTTATTTTTTCTATTCCAGAATTATCTGCTGTTATCAGAACTAGTTCAACGTTTTTAGGAAGATTGTGTAAAAAACCATTAAGATAGCTGGCAATTCCTCCTATTCGTCCATAATCATAAGCTTGAACTATTAATTTCATTTTAGAAGAGTCCTCATATGTTTTTCTAGTTGTTTAGTTATTTCTTTCCAAGTATGATTTTTTTCAATGTATTTTCTAGAATTGTTAGCTTTTGTTTGATACTTTTTGTAATTTTTTGTAATTTCCAGCAAGGAGTTTAACAAATCATCTTTATTATCTCTTTCACAAAGTACTCCTCTTCCTCTTACTAATTCTTGGATGCCTCCAGTTTTTGTTGCAATTGTCGGAACATTACTTGATAATGCTTCTAAACACACCAGCGCAAAAGGTTCATTCCAAATTGAAGGACATACAAAAATATCTGCCGCAGAATACATTTCCTGAATTTCTTTTCCATCGATAAAACCTGTAAATATTATGTTTGATTTCAAATCTTTCGTAGATTCTTTTAATTCTTTAATATATGGAGTTAATCTCCCTTCCTTAAACCAAGAGGAACCAGCAATAACTAATTTCGCATCCTTATACTTTTTAAGATATTCTTTGAATGCACCAACTAGTATGTGAAGGCCTTTTTCTGGAACAATTCTTCCCACATACAGAATTACTTTTCCTTTTCCTAAATCGTATTTTTTTCTTACTTTATCTGTTGTTTTTTTATCTCTTTTCTTGAAATTTGTCGTGTTAACTCCGTTGTAAAGTGTTTGAATCTTATTTTTATGTTCAGGATACATTTTTCTTACTTGATCTCGTATGTAATTACTCACACAAAGAACTAAATTTGTTTGACTTAGAATTTTACTGTATTTGTTTTTTAGTATAGGATTATTAATCAAATGATCGTTGTGCATGTGAAGAATGATTTTTTTGTTATGAATTTTTCTTACTGATGGAATAATATCCGGCCTGTTGTGAATGTGAATTATTTCTGTATCTGTCGGTATTTTCTTTGCTACTTTTTTTGCATATTTTTTTATTTCTAAGTATCTAGCTATCTTTTTTATTTTCGGTAAGCGCACTTTTGATTCTATTTTCTCTCTTATTCCTCTTTTTATTGGAATATATTTAATTTTATTTTCAGATTTAACTCCTGAGGGTCTTGATAATACATAAACAAGATTGTTTTTTGCAAGAATTTTATTTACTTCATCTATCCACATTTCGCATGCACCTCCTTTAACTGGTGGTACAGGTAATTTTTCTGGTGCAATTTCTGCTATTTTCATTTCATTACCTCTTTGTATATTTTTATGTGATTTTTGACAAAGCTTTCAATAGAAAATTTCTTCTTGTATTCTTCTTTTGCTCTTTTGCCTAAATTTTCAAGCTGTTTTTTAGTTAAGTTATCTATTTCTTTTGCTATTGTTTCTGGTTTGTTATCTTTTAGAAGAATTACTGCTTTTTTATCAATTGGAGCTTCAAAATTACTTAACATACAAGGTATTCCTGTTGACATTGCTTCAAGGAGTGCTGCAGGAAGCCCTTCTCCGCCTTCTGAAGGAAGAATAAATAGTGATGTTATTTCTAAATATTTCTTTATGTTATTAGTATATCCTGTGAATGTAATGTTTTTTCCAAGGTTAAGTTTTTTTGTTAATTTTTCTAATTTTTTTTGTTCGAATCCATTCCCTACGATAATATATTTTATGTTTTGTTTTTTTAATAATTTGAATGATTTTATTAGTTTGTTAAGTCCTTTCATCGGAACTAGTCTGCCTATGAAAACAACATTGAAGTCTTTTGTTTTCTTTCTTTTTGTTTTCTCGTCTTTTACGCTTGGATAAATTATTGTGGAGTTTTCTTTTGTCAATCTTATTTTTGTTTGATTAACAAAATCTTCTTGTTCTGCTTTGCTTAAGAATAATAATTTTCTAGGCTTTGAATAAGCTCTTTTTTGCAATTTTTTTATAACTGCTGTAATTAGTTTATTGTAATTATGACTTACTTGTGTTGAAGCTACACCGTGCAAAGTTGATATGATGGGTGTTTTTGTTTTTAACTTTATTCCTGCATATGTTCCAAACAAACCGTGGGTGTGTATAACATCAAATTTTATTTTGTTAACGAGTTTTTTTGCCAATTTTTTTGAATTTCTTGAAAAGCTAGGATTTCTTAAGTATTTGTTGTTAATGTAACTGACTCTGTGAATATGGAGGGTATTTATTTTTTCATATTTTCTTTGACCAGGAAATTGTCTAACTATTAAATGGATTTCATGTCCTTTTTTTGCTAAGCCTTCTGCTAAATTAATTACGTATTTTGCTGTTCCTCCTCCAGGAAATTTTTCAAATTTAGAACTTATACCATAAGGATACTCTTTACAACCTAGCATTAGTATTCTCATACTCCCACCGCCAGTCCAAGTATGCAAAATATTGCTGTTATTCCATATAGAATCCAAGTTGTTTGTTTTTCTGTTAATCTAAAGTAATATGGTAACAAAAATTTGAGTTTGTATTTGGTAGGAGCTTTGATTGTTCCGTCTTTTCTCAGTTCTCCAAACTTGATTTTTAGGAATTTCTTTTTCTTAATAAATACGCTTATTAGATACAAAAAGAAGTCGAATATGTGTGGTAATAAAATTATTATTCCAAATATTTCTGCATTGGATATAATTATGTATGCTCCTACGCAGGCACCCATCATCATGCTTCCGATGTTACCCCAAAACATTTTTGTAGGATATTTGTCAAAAAATATCAATATGGATAGCGCTCCAAATACAGGTAATAAGTAAAACAAATGTTCTGTTTGACCAAATAGTACGCTTCTTATTCCAAGAGTTAATAATAATATCCAGGTTAATCCTGATGCAAGGCCGTTGTATCCTGAATGCATATTTATTAAATTTGTTACAACGAGCAAATATACTGGCGCTATTAGGTACACATACCAATATCCTAGGTCTATAGTATATGGTCCTAGTGTGAGCAAAGTTTGATTTACTAGTAAAACTATTGGTATTGCCATAAAGTAGGGGGCTACTATTTTAATCAAATTACTGATGTTTATTAAGTCATCAAGCAATCCGAATGTTGCATGCACTATGATTATGAAATAGAATTGAAGTAAATTTGCAGTACTGAATTCGCTTACAATAATCTGAGCTAAAACAATTGCGGTTAAAACTCCTACTAAAGCCGCTGCACCACCTAAATCAGCCACTTTATTTTTGTTTTTCTTGTACATATCTGTTTTAACAAATCCTTTTGTCAGAAATTTTCTTTGTAAGTATTTTGCTGCGATATATGTGGCGAATAAACTATAGAAGAAAACAAGGATTAAATGATAGTTTTGATTGTTAAAGATGTGTGGATTTAGCATTTTTCCCCCTTTATTATTTATTTACTATTATTAAGATACGAAAACGTTTATTTGTTTATAAATGCTTTGTTTTCTTTCCCTCTATTGGAGGGTTTTTTACTCTTTTAAATGCTTTATTAACAAATTATCAATAAAAATAAATTATCTTCCATATAGAAAAATAATCAAAGTATATTAACTTAATTCTATTCAAACCTATTTCAACCATTTTCAAAATGAAGAATGCTCTTTCTTTATCGAGAGTTATTTTTATTAGCAAAACTAAAACACCTTGAGATATTCGTCTAGAATAACTCCATTAACTAGGTTGTTCTTTAATTCTTTGCTCAATTTTCCGAATGAATCGGAGAAAAAAACGTCGATTTTCAGGTTAAGAATATTTTCATATTTACTTAAAATAAATAAATCAATATCGCTACTTAAAATATCTTCTCCTTTAGAATATGAACCAAAAAGAATAATTACATCAGGTAAACAAATATCATTCAAATAACCCAACAAACCACTTTCGTTTATCTTTCTTAGCTGAAATCCTTGCAAAGGAACAGGATATTAAAAAAACACATCAAGCAATTTGTCATAATTTTGTAACATTTGCAATAAAAAAATAACAGTATTTATGTGTTTTTCTCAATTTCTTGAATAAAATCAACTACTTTTTGTGCATACAAAGGTTCGTATTTTTTTCCATAGTAAAGTATTCCATTTCTAAAATATCTTAGCTGGTCGCAGAACTGAATATTTTTTTCTGAAACGTTCATTTTTCTTAAATAAGACACTTCAGCTTCATGTGCACCTTGTCCTGAAGCATTAAATCCGTTAAGAAACATTTTTGCTCGCACAAGTTTCATAATAATATCGTAAGCTAAAACAATGATGTTATTAGAATTGTTCTTAGTTATGCCTATTTTTTTAATAATTTCATAAAGAAATTCTTTTGATTTTTCTGCATCTAATTCAAGACTTTTTGATCTTGATTTATCAGGTCCTTGTTTTTTTACTATTTTTTGTTTTAAATAATATTCAAATTCCTTAACAGGTCTCATAAATCGATTCCACCAGAGAGAACAATTCCATTACAAATATTTTCCTTAAGTTCTTTATCTATCTCTCCAAGATGTTCATAAAAATTTATGTTTATTTGCCTTTCCAACTTTTTTTCGAAAGATTTTCGATTAATTTCTTTTTCTTTCGAACCTATTATGGCAATATCTATGTCTGATGTAACAATATCCTCTCCTTTAGAATAAGAACCAAAAAGAATAATTGTTGTTCCTGGAAATGATTCTTCTAAAAATTCAATTAAATTTAATGAATATATTTGTTTTAAGTTTTCAATTTGTTTTAATCTCATTACGCGAGTAGTTCTATTTAAACTTATTTCAATTAAATTAATTCTGTCATGTTTTTTTACTATAATAAGTTTATCTTTCTTTAATTCTCTTAATGCTTTAGCTACTCCTGAAGGAGTGGCATCCAGTACTTCTGCTATTTCACTTTGATTCAAAGCTAAATCTGCTTTTATGCAAAGCAGTCTAAAAATGCTGATTTGTAATTTTGTATACTTTTGTTTATACGTTTCCACTTTTGTATATAGTGTTAATCTGGTATATATATTTCTTTCTAAAAATAAATTATCTTCAATATAGAAAATATTTATTTAAATAATAGAAATACTAAAATTACTGATGAGACAATTTGAAAGATTCAATTATTCTAACAATAGCACATTCTATTTGCAATATTATTTAATTCAACGCCAGACAATATAACAACAACAAAAATAATATTTTTTGTATTAATGATATTATTTCAGGTAGCATCAACCTACCAAAAACCCAAAGCAACAAAAAACACATTTTTTACAATAATGACATTTTTGGATTAGCATTACTACTAACAATAACTTAGGCAAGCAATCAAAGAACAAACTGGGCAACAACAATTTTTGTTCTAATATTTATTATCCTTGTTATCACTAAGATAGGCAAAAAAACACTAAACTTTATAATAAACTAAAGAATACTTCATTTAAAAATGAATGAAGATGAATCCCTCTATAAAGCAATAATTATAGCTTTAGTAATAGGAATAGTAATAGTCATTGCAACACTACTATTAACAAAATCTAATCCAGAAACCTTCACAGAACTATACTTTAACAATCACAAAGAATTACCAAACTTTGTTCAAGAAAATAAATCCTATGATTATTCTTTTGTCATATCAAATCATGAAGGCAAAGACGTTGAATACAATTATACAATATCAGAAACCCTCATAAACCTAGACTATAGTTGTGAAGACACAGTTTTATATCTTAGTAAGCAAAACGAATCAAAATACAAAGAATATGTCAAAGGAGATTACAAAATAGATACCTGGGCAACAGAAACAAAAGATCCTTTACTTTACATAAACGAAGAAAATTACTCAATAAAATTGTCTTATCAAATAAAAAGTGGTGCAGGACAAATTGTAATAGGTCTAAAAGGACTTGACGGAAAAGACAATTATGTATTAATTATTAATGAAAAAGAAAAGAAAGCTCATTTTCTAACAGCTAATCAAGATATAGAAATAGATATTAATGAATCAGATGCACTTTCAAGAAGAGTTTCCATACAATCAAGAGATGGAACTTTAATTATAGAACTAGACAGCCAAACACTCGTAGAACTATCTAATGTGAAAGGATATTCAAAAGGATTCTTATATTTAGAAATGACACAAACATACGCAAAACTTTGGACGCCAATAATTGAAAGAGGAGATTTAAAACAAGTAATTAATCTTCAATTTGGAGGAATACAATTTGTAACAGTTCCACTAGAAGTAACGCAAACATTACAACAAAAAATATTATTTTACCAAGCACCAAGCAATACTGCAAACAGCGAACAAAACACAGAATCGCAAAACGATGAGTTTCCTGATAATGAAACAATATTAAACGAAACAAGAAAATCATATTTTTACTATGTTGGAAATCCCTTTAACATGACCAGGTATACAATGGAATCAGTATTTAGATTAGTTAACGGAGAACAATTTAGCATGGGTGTGCAAGACAAATTTGCACTAGGATTTTTTCCATTAGACTACAAAGTTCTATTCACATATCTAAACGAAGAAGGAGAAAATAAAACACTAAACTTATCTTTACCTAACAGAATGAGGGGTTGGCACAGCATAATGTTTGATGTTAATGACAATGTAATAAAAGTTTATTTTGACAGCAAATTAAGTGCAGTAGTTAATGATTCAAAATATGGTGAAACACCAATTCCTTTCCTAAGAACGGATGATAAAAGAGCAGTCGTACAAAGTTTCTATGCTGAAAGCAACATCGAACCTTTAAAATATAATTACAACATTCCCAAATCAGGCACTCAAAAAAGAAGATACACAAGAATTTATGATCCAAGATTAATAACAAGACCAGATCAACCCGAAGATGAAAGAACACCTGTTGATGATGAACTAACATATGTTTATGAATCCAACAGAATTGATTGGGATAACTACTCTGCAAATATAATTTATGTAGATAATGAAAGAAAAAATTCTATGCTAATAACATTTAACGATTTGGACTCAGTAATATACTCATTGTTCTTAGATGATAATCAAGCAAATTTTACTTATTGGAAAGATAAAAGAAAAATAACCGAATTAAAAAATATTTCCTTAAACACCTCGTACACACACAGAGTAGAATTTGATGTTGAAGAAAATAACATCACTGTAAGAGTTGATTTTGAAAAACTATGGGAATTAGAAATAGATAAAACATCAGGAGGCTTACTCTTATTAAATAATTCAGAAAATGTTTCAGTAAAAAATACAAACATAGAAAACAGAGATAGCAACGAAGTAAGAGTTTATCAAAAACCTGATCCTAAATGTAAGCCTTTATCAACAAACACGAGCTCAAGAACTTCATCAGTATATATAAAGAACGAAGATTTATTAAAAATAGAAGAATCCTTTAACTTCAAAAAAGACTTTGATATAGGAATAATAGAAATTGGAATTAATGAAGAACAAAAAATACGCTTTTTGGTGACCAAAATATGAATATACTACAAGTAATAATAGGACTTCCAATAGTGCTTTTCATTCCAGGTTATTTAGTTACAAGAATATTCTTTAAAGAACTTGAAGAACTAGAAAAGATAGCTATGGGTTTTATCTTAAGCATAATAATAGATATAGCCGTAGGATTATTCTTAGGATACAATGAAACCATGAAAAACTTCACAGGAGGAATAACAACTCCAAATCTTTGGATATACCTATCATCAATAACAGTTGTTTTATTTTGCATTTATCTAATAAGAAACCAAGACGAAGTAAAGCAAGTAGAAAAATGGATAAAAAAGAAGAAAAAATAATTATTTCTTAGAAAAATAGAAAATAACCATTGCTAAAAAAACACCTATCAAATCTGCAACCATATCATAAACACTAAAACTTCTTGTAACAGACAATAATTGAACTACTTCACTAATTAATATTACACCAAAAGATATAGTTAAACCCTTCAAAATTAGCTTCTTAACATTAAAATAATGAAGTGTTGTAAAAAGAATCATGGCGAACACTAAAAATTCAAAAAAATGAAGAATCTTATCATTTGTTTTCCCAAGTCCGGTCAAACTAGAATTAGGAACTATTGCTAAAATCAGCATGGCAGCAACGTATAATACAAGAATAATTATTGATACATGTTTTAATTTCATTTTTAATAAGAACTACAAAGGAGATTATAAAGCTTATGAATGCAAAAGTATAAATAATAATTATGTTTTTAGAGTGTCAAGAGGTTGGGGGAGGAAAAAATGATGTATGACACAAAAGAATTAAAGCCGGAAAAATATGCTGTTGACACTTTAAGAATAATGGGAAAAGTTAATGAATACATTAATAATGTTGTAACAGACGATTCTAATATGGAGTTCTCATATAACAAAGGTGTAAAGGAAGGTATTCAAAGATTAATACACTTTGTAGAAAAAGATGCATATCATTCAGAAGGAAAATCAAATCCTTTAGCAGAAGAATTAAAATCATTTAACAATTCAGGAATATACACTACCAAAAAAGCATCCGAATTTTTATTTTCGATGAAAGAGAAATACTTTCCTGGATTAAGATTTTTAGAAACTAAGACTGGTGTTTTAAAACCACAAAGCTTAGACTATTTTTTAAAATAAAAAAATAAAAAAGAAAGTTTCATAATTTTCTTTTTCTTAGTATGAAGAATCCTGCAATAGCTCCAATTAGTGCTACGCTTGCAGCAATAGCTCCGAATTCAGGAATATCTCCTTCTTTATAGAAACAAAGAGTGTCTACGTGTACACTTTCTGCCTCAGTATAAGGTGGACATGTTGCGTCTGTGTACATATTAATTTTTTCTGTTCCTGCTTCCATTGGAAATGTTCCTAGGTATTCTTCAGTAAGAGTTATTGCGCATGGGTCAGGGTCATCTTCAACAATTGGACCTGATAAGCCATCAACTCCGATATGAAATCTTTCTCCACTTTGACAGTGATCAGGAAGGTCAGATGGACTTCCTCTTTCTACAAGACCTTTTATTGTCCATGTTCCGTCTTCTGGAATTGATACATCTTCACTATCATAAGTTTGACCTTTCCAATGGCAGTCAACTCCTGTAACTCCAAGGTCTGTTTCAACAACAAAGTCTGCGCCTTCACAAACAGTTGTTTCAGGTTCATCACATTCAATTACGCTATAATAAATGCTGTCAGCTGTTTCAACAGTTAATTTATACATTCCATCTTTAGGAACGCTGAATTCGTGTATGATAACTCCTTGTAATCCTTCTGGGAATGGTTGATTGTATGTGTCTTGTGAAACAATTCCTAAAGAATCTTCAACAGTAATTGTTGTATCTCTTTTATCTAATGACTCTCCAGGTTTGTTAATTGTGTAGTCTCCATAAATAATTAATTCGTGTCTTCCTGCAGTTAAATAAACTTCTTCCGAAGAACTATCTGAACCAGTATTGCTATACAAAACAACAAATCTATCCCAATCATCATAAATAGGTGCCTCTGAATCTTGAGCTAAATAAGCTTGAACTCCTCTTGCACCATAATTAGGATAGTCATCTGTTAAATCTACATCAATTCCGATTGTGTCTCCTGGTGTTGTTTGAGCAGTATGAATTGTAACTGAAAAAGGATCTGTTTCATCAAATACTTTTGTTAATGGTAGTGAATCCGCAATAGGTGTTAACTTAACATTGTCAAGATAAAATTTGTCTTGAGCCGCATCATATGGTCCATACCAGAATCTTAATCTTCCATCATTAACAGGATTGCTTGCAAAGTTTGTTGTTGTAAACTCTATTGTATAACTATTCCATGAATTTTTAAGAGTTATGTGTTGTCCATTCAAACCGTAGTTTGTGAATGGAGGTCTGTGCTTGTGCAAGTATACATCCATATCGTGGTCAGCACCAGTATTATCATTATCTGATCTTGCATCAAATGTTAATCTATACTTTGTATTAGGATATATTGTTAATCCTTTTTGATAAACTTGAACATTTGTTCCTGGTGTGAAAACTTTTAGTCTTCCTGAATTTCCGCCGTCTGATCTTGTTTCTGTTGTTAGAACTGCTGAACCGTCACTATAAAATTTCCATGGACTAAGTCCTGATTCAAAATCAGAATTTGATATTGCATTAGCTCCTGTTCCGCCAGAAAACACATGAAATTCTTTGATGTATTTTGGTCTTGACAAAAATACTAATTGATCTCTATCTGTTACAAAGGATGTGTCTGGCTCTTGAAAAGGATTATCTCCATTGTAAACATAAAGCTCTCCATTT